>JACCDH011053780.1_pt1 | contig 193859 bp, 179 predicted proteins | sample 7442481 | NCBI WGS metagenome assembly JACCDH01 (sample SAMN15323433, study PRJNA562643) | freshwater metagenome | isolation source: river surface water | place: USA:Blue River Watershed | collected 2017-08-15
ATAATCTCCAAAACCTTGAAGCGAATCAAGCATCAGGCGCTTCGGGTCTCGGATTTACCGGGCTTGCACGATAGTGCTATTCACAGAATTCTTAAAGACGGTACTTTGATACATGCATCGATGTTTCCGTCAGCAAATACCTCGGTGGGAGAAAGCTCTTTTATAGAATTCATCGCCAAAAAAATATACATTTCCCAAACCGACTTTGATACACCAATGAGTGCAATACAGCCGCTGCTATCGGCTAATGACGCATCTTTTGCTTCGCCGCGCACGCGTTCGCTGCCAGTGCTGTCATCAATGTGCGCAGTCCGTGGTTACCCGGCCAAGCTAAAGATCTATCGGATTCGCGGCAGCCGCTTCTGGCAGGCGCGCTGCTATATGCAAGGCAAGATGCACGTGCGCAGCACACGCAGTGAAGCCAAGCAGCAGGCGGTGGAGGCAGCGAAGCAGTTTTATGAAGAGCTGCTAGTACGCTACCGAGCGACCGGTGAGCACGAACTCGCGCGGCTCGAGCAAGCGCAGCAGAAGGAGACGCCGGCTAAGTATCGTTTCCAGACAGTCGCCGAGCAGGCGCTGGCTGCCGAGCGCGGGCGCATGCTGCGCGGTGAGCTTGCGCTGCAATCATTCAAGGCGCTACGCAATCGCCTGGAGAAACAGATCTGTCCCGTTTTCGGTCGCGACGATATCCGCAGCATCCCGCATGACGGACTGCTGCAGTTCATGAATGCACTGGTCGCTCGCAAGGCCTCATCGGTTACGGTGTCGCAGTATCTGCAGTCGGTGCGACTGGTGTTCAAGTTCGCGCTGGTGAATGAGCTCATCAATCGTATTCCGCCGTTTCCGAAACTGAGACTGAGCTCGCAGCCACGAGGCGGATTTACCGTGTCGGAATACAAGACGCTCCTTCGCTCGGCGAAGCAGCTTGCGCGACTACAAGAGGCGCCGAAGTCAGCAACCCATCGCGACCGTGCCGGCGGCATTTTTACGAAAACGAAATCGGTACCGCATGAACTGGTCTGGATGATCGGCTTCATGGTCAACAGCTTTCTGCGGCCGACTGACTTGAAGTTCATTCAGCACAGGCATGTCGAGATCGTACGCACGAATCATCTGTACCTGCGACTGACCATTCCGGAAACCAAGCGGCATAAAGCGCAGATCGTGACTCTGCGCCCTGCAGTTCGCATCTACCAGAGTCTGCGAGACCATCACGCAGCGCAGGGTCATGCCGCGCCGGATGATTACCTGTTCCTGCCGCAGGTGGAGGACAGAGATGCGGCAGCGGTGGTGCTATCGGCTAACTTCAACAAGGTACTGGACGCCACCGGTTTGAAAACCGGCGAACTGGGACAGGCTCGCAGCCTGTACAGCCTGCGACACACAGCAATCATGTTTCGGCTGTTGTATGGCAAGGGAATTGATCTGCTGACGCTGGCACGCAATGCCCGCACGTCGGTGCAGATGATCGAAGAGTTTTATGCGTCGCAACTCACTGCGGAGATGAATATCGGCCTGCTGCAGAGCCGGCGGCGCACGGCGACGGTACAGGCGGAGCTGGCGCTGGAGGATGCGCGATAAGGCCACTGCTCACGCATTGCAATAAGACAAATTTGACGGAAGGCTACAGGTGGCGGTGATACTGCCGGTACCAAGCGATGATGAGCGGAGTGCTGAAACTGGCGGGCTTGGGAGCCGGGGAAGGCGGAGATTTGGTCGGGGTGAGAGGATTCGAACCTCCGGCCTCTACGTCCCGAACGTAGCGCTCTACCAGGCTAAGCTACACCCCGATTTCTGCTGCCAGCCGGGGAGCGGATCGGGTGTTGCTAATCCTGTGAGCCAGCAGCGAAAGACCGCGAGTATAGCAAAATCCCCGCGTTGAACGCAATTAATGATTCCGGTCGACCGCGAAATCCGCGAGGGCCAGCAGGGCGTCCTTGCCCGGTCCGGACGGCAGTGAGGCGATCGCAGATTTCGCGCGGTCGCTGGCCACCTCCGCTTGTTGCCGCGTGTAGTCCAACGCGCCGGAGTGGGTGATCGCCGACAAGATCTCATCGAAATGCGCTTCGTCGCCGTTGGCGATGCAGTTGCGCACCAGTTCGCGCTGCTGCGGCGTACCGTGCTGCATCAGATAGATCAGCGGCAGCGTTGGTTTGCCTTCGCGCAGATCGTCGCCCACGTTTTTTCCGATCGCCGCTGAGTCACCCGAGTAGTCGAGCACATCATCGATCAGCTGGAAAGCGGTGCCAAGCGAGCGGCCATATTCCGCAGCAGCGGCGACTTGCGCTTCCGGCGCGCCGGCAATCAGGCTGCCGAGTTCGGTTGCGGCCTCGAACAGCTTGGCTGTCTTTGAACGGATCACCTGCAGGTAGCGCGTTTCGGTCACATCGGGGTCGTGCATGTTCATCAGCTGCAGCACTTCGCCCTCGGCGATCACATTGGTCGCATCGGCCAAAATCTGCATCACGCGCATGCTGTTCACGGACACCATCATCTGGAAGGCGCGCGAGTAAACGAAGTCACCGACCAGCACCGATGCCGCGTTGCCGAACATCGCGTTGGCGGTTTTGCGGCCACGCCGCAGCGCGGATTCATCGACCACGTCGTCATGCAGCAGTGTCGCGGTGTGAATGAACTCGACCACGGCCGCCAGTTTGGTGTGGTCTTCGCCCTGATATCCCCAGGCTCTGGCCATTAGCAGCACCAGCGCCGGCCGGATCCGCTTGCCACCGGCGCTGATGATGTAATCGGCGATCTGGCTGACCAGCGCCACATCGGAGTGCAGCTGCGCGCGGATGGCGGCGTCGACGGCCTGCATATCGGCGGAGATCAGGGACAGCGGGTGGGTTTGGGCGGTGGTGGCGGACACGGCGGGGCGAAGTTCGGTAGTAGGGCGCGATTATACGATGGGCAAGGCGCGGCGCAGGCAGGGCGGCGGCGGGTTTCGCCTTTGGCTCTACCCGCCCTAAGGTTTGCAATGGCCATGAAACTTGCCGTAGGGTGGGTAGAGCGCAGCGATACCCACCATGCCCGCGCGTCCAGCGCACGCACCAAAGCTTTTGACCAGCCCCCTAAGTCCATGTATAATTTGAGGTTTTCCCGATTTGGCAACGTTCTTGCGGCGCCGTGCCGGGCGAAGCTGTATCCCGCCTCCGAAAGGGGCCGGGCGTTTTCTCCAAACAATCGATGAGGTTCCCATGTACGCGGTCATAAAAACCGGCGGCAAGCAGTACAAAGTTGCGGCTGGTGAAAAACTTAAAGTAGAACAGATACCGGCAGACATCGGCTCCGAAATCACCCTGGATCAGGTGCTCGCAGTGGGCGCCGGCGAATCGATCAAATTCGGTACGCCGCTGGTTCAAGGTGCCAAGGTGCTGGCTACGGTAGTGGCGCACGGTCGCCATGACAAAGTGAAAATCTTCAAGATGCGTCGTCGCAAGCACTATCAAAAGCGTCAAGGCCATCGTCAGAATTTCACCGAACTGCAAATCGTCTCGATCAACGGCTAATCCCGTCGAGATTATCTACCGAATCAGGAGCATCAAATGGCACACAAAAAAGGCGGCGGTACTACCCGCAACGGCCGTGACTCTGAGTCGAAGCGACTTGGCGTGAAAGTCTACGGCGGCCAAAGCATCAACGCAGGCGGCATCATCGTGCGTCAGCGCGGCACCAAACTGCACGCAGGCGAGAACGTCGGTATGGGCAAGGATCACACCCTGTTCGCGCTGACCGATGGCAAAGTCCAGTTCGGCACCAAAGGCCCGCTGAAGCGCCACGTTGTGACGGTCGTTCCGGCCTGATAAGCTGGAATCCCTGCGAAAAGGCTCTGCCGCAGGCAGGGCCTTTTTCATTTCTCCGGAATATAGAAGCGGCAACTGATGAAGTTCATTGACGAAGCACGAATCGAAGTCGTAGCCGGTGACGGCGGCAACGGCGTAGCCTCGTTTTGCCGTGAAAAATTCCGTCCCTTCGGTGGCCCGGATGGTGGCGACGGCGGCAAGGGCGGCAGCATCTTTGCCATCGCCGACCGCAACATCAACACGCTGGTGGATTACCGCTACGCGAAACTGCACCGCGCCAAGCATGGCGAAAACGGTCGCGGCTCCGACTGCTATGGCAAGGGCGCGGATGACATCTATCTGCGCATGCCGGTCGGCACCTTGGTGACGGATCGCAATGACGGCGCCATCATTGCCGACCTGACCGAGCATGGCCAGGTCGCGCTGCTCGTCAAAGGTGGCGAGGGTGGCTGGGGCAATATTCATTTCAAATCCTCGACCAACCGCGCGCCGAGACAAAAGACCGACGGCAAGGAAGGCGAGCGTCGCGAGCTGCAGCTCGAACTGAAAGTGCTGGCGGATGTCGGTCTGCTCGGCATGCCGAATGCGGGCAAATCGACTTTCATTGCGTCGGTGTCGAATGCGCGGCCGAAGGTCGCTGATTATCCGTTCACCACGCTGCATCCGAATCTTGGGGTGGTGCGCGTCAGTCACGAGAAGAGCTTCGTGATTGCCGACATCCCGGGCCTGATCGAAGGCGCGGCTGACGGCGCCGGTCTGGGCGTGCAGTTCTTGCGCCACCTGCAGCGCACGCGTCTGCTGCTGCATATTGTTGACCTCGCGCCTTTCGATGCGGATGTGGATCCGGTCAAAGAGGCGAAGGCCATCGTCAAGGAACTGAAGAAATACGATGAGAGCCTGTTCGACAAACCGCGCTGGCTGGTGCTAAACAAACTCGACATGGTGCCGGACAGCGAGCGCGACAAGCGCGTGAAGGATTTCGTGAAGCGCTTCGGCTGGAAGGGCCCGGTGTTCACGATTTCCGGCCTGACCCGCGATGGTTGCGAAGACCTGGTCATCGAGATTTATGAGTATCTTGCCGCGCAACGCGAGCAGGAGCAGCGCGAGCAGTCGGGTGTCGCCGAAGAAGCGATGTACATTGCCAGCATCGACGCCGATGATCCGCGCTTCAAGGCTGTCGACTGAGCCGGACTTCTGCGAGTATCTCGACGAACAGCCCAGCAGCCTATCAAACACCAGTCAGCCAGACATCAGTCAACTAATCTACAGCCATGCAAGCCATGCACTCCGTCATACAGCAGTCACAGCGCGTGATCGTGAAAGTTGGCTCTTCCCTCGTCACCAACGAGGGCAAGGGCCTCGACCATGCGGCGATCGCAAAGTGGGCCGACCAGATCGCGCAGCTGCGGCAGATGGGTAAGCAGGTGGTGCTGGTCAGTTCCGGCGCGATCGCGGAAGGCATGCAGCGGCTCGGTTTCGACAAGCGTCCGACCGGCATTCATGAATTACAGGCCTGCGCGGCCGTCGGCCAGATGGGCCTCGCGCAGATCTATGAAACCAGTTTCCGCTCGCACGGACTGCGCACCGCGCAGGTCTTGCTCACGCATGCCGATCTGGCCGACCGCGAGCGCTATCTGAATGCGCGCTCGACGCTGTTCACCTTGCTGGATCTCGGTGTGATCACCGTCATCAATGAAAACGACACTGTGGTGACCGATGAAATCAAGTTCGGTGACAACGACACGCTGGGTGCGCTGGTCGCGAATCTGATCGAAGCGGATGCGCTGATTATTCTGACCGACCAGCGTGGTCTGTACACCGCCGATCCGCGCAAGGATGCGAACGCGGAATTCGTGCATGAAGCTACCGCCGGCGATCCCAAGCTGGAAGCGATGGCCGGTGGCGCCGGATCCGGTATCGGTAGCGGCGGCATGCTGACGAAAATTCTTGCCGCGCGTCGTGCTGCGAGCTCCGGCGCGCATACCGTGATCGCATGGGGCAGGGAAGAGCAGGTGCTGGTCAGGCTCGCTCAGGGTGAGGCGATCGGTACGCAATTACTCGCGCAGACAGCGCGACTGACTGCGCGCAAGCAGTGGATGGCGGATCACCTGAAGACCGCCGGCAAGCTGCAGCTGGATGCGGGCGCGGTGCAAAAAATTGCGCGCGAGGGCAAGTCGCTGCTGCCTATCGGCGTGGTCGGCGTGGAGGGCGAGTTCGGTCGCGGCGATGTGGTGACCTGTGTCGACGACACGGGTCGCGCGATTGCGCGCGGCATCAGCAATTATGCGAGCACGGAAGTGCGCCGCATCATGCGCAAACCTTCATCGGAGATCGCAGCGATTCTTGGCTATCTCGACGAAGAAGAGCTGATTCACCGGGATAATATGGTTTTGCTGTGAGGGGTGAGGTGGTGAGTTCCGCCGCGCTCTGACCACCACAAACAACGCACTATCGCATCGGTTTCTTGCGCTTCAATCGCTCGACGATCGTCGCCACCTTGCCCGCCACCGTTTCCCCGTCACAGAAATAGTCCAGCATCAGCGTCACCGGGTAGCGAATGGCGCCTGCGTTCGACAGCGGCTTCCATGACGCCTCGGTAAATACATTCCAGCTGCCGTCCGCGCGTCCCGACGCATACAGCTTGCGCTCGGCGGTCTTGCAGTTCACACCCTCGTAACTGATATTCGTCGCGCCGCTCGGGCTGATGATCACGCTGGTATAGCGCACGACATACGTATCATTGACGCTGACCGACTTCGCATCGATCATGAAACTCATCGTCGACGTTGCGTTGACGTCATAGCGTAGCAGGTCGTCCTGCTTCGGCGCGGGTGGAAGCTGCAACGCGCTTCCCTCGGCAGGCTGAGCGGGAGCGTCGTCATCCCGTAGCAGGCCCGCCGATGCATTCGCGCCGGCCAGCAGCATCAGCGGTATCAGCAGGTACTTCAGCAGTGACTTGTTCATGTCGGGTCCGGCTCGGTCGCGACGGGTGGCTGCGCACTGTCTGGCTGATGCGGCAGGCGCTGCGGGCGACGGCCCGGCGCGTGCTGCGGCCGCAGAAAGCGCGATAACTCCTGAAGCGCTCTCGTGTACACATCGCGTTTGAATTCGATCACCACGTCCAGTGGCACCCAGTACTCGTGCCAGCGCCATGCATCGAATTCAGGATGATCAGAGATGCGCAGATTCACGTCGCAGTCGCGACCCACCATGCGCAGCAGGAACCAGATCTGCTTCTGGCCCTTGTAGTGGCCGCGTACCTCGCGCTTGATGAAATGGTCCGGCACTTCATAGCGCAGCCAGTCGCGTGTGCGACCGATGATTTTCACGTGCTCGGCGCGCAGTCCGACCTCTTCCTCGAGCTCGCGATACATTGCCTGCTCGGGCGTCTCGCCATGCTTGATGCCGCCTTGCGGAAATTGCCACGAATGTTCACGCACCCGCTTGCCCCACCAGACTTCGTTCTGTTGGTTCAGCAGGATGATGCCGACGTTCGGGCGGTAGCCTTCACGGTCCAGCATGATCCACCTCGATTTTCCTGCGGTCGGCAGCCGTGGGTCGCGGCAGGCGCCGAGGCCAACCCGCAATGGGGGCATCGACGCGTCAGGTGCTGCGATCCGCGCGGCGCAGGCCCGCGAATACTTTAAAATTGGGATTGATTATAACCCCCTCTTTTTAAGAAATTTTCCCTCATGCGCGCCTCCCGGTTTTTTATTTCCACTCTCAAAGAAGCCCCTTCCGACGCCGAGATCGTCAGTCACAAGCTGATGCTGCGCGCCGGGATGATTAAACGGCTAGGCTCCGGCATCTACAACTACATGCCGATGGGCCTGCGCGTGATCCGCAAGGTGGAGCAGATCGTGCGCGAAGAAATGGATCGCGCCGGCGCGATTGAGCTGCTGATGCCGCTGGTGCAACCGGCTGAGCTGTGGCAGGAGACCGGGCGCTGGGACAAGATGGGCCCCGAGCTGCTGCGTCTGAAGGACCGTCATGGTCGCGATTTCGCGATGCAGCCGACGTCGGAAGAGGTGGTGACCGATATCGCACGCAGCGAGATCCGGTCTTACCGCCAGCTGCCGGTGAACTTTTATCATATCCAGACCAAGTTCCGTGATGAGCGCCGTCCGCGTTTCGGCCTGATGCGTGGCCGCGAATTCACGATGAAGGATGCGTACTCATTCGATCGCGATACCGACGGCCTGAAGCATTCCTATGCGCTGATGGTGGACGCGTACACGCGCATCTTCCATCGCTTCGGACTGAAGTTCCGCGCGGTCGCGGCTGACAATGGCGCGATCGGCGGCTCCGGCTCGCAGGAATTTCACGTGATCGCCGACACCGGCGAAGACGCGCTGGTCTACTGCCCGAGCTCCGACTATGCAGCCAACATGGAAGCGGCCGAGGCGCTGGCGCCCACCACGCCGCGCGCCGCGGCATCGCAGCCACTGGTGAAGGCCGCGACACCCGGTAAGGAGCGCTGCGAGGAGGTCGCCGCGCTGCTCGGGCAGCCACTGACGCAGACGGTCAAATCCATCGTGTTGTCGGTCGAGAAGGAGGAGGGCGCGCGCGAGATCTGGCTGCTGCTGCTACGCGGCGACCATGAGCTGAACGAAGTCAAGGCGGGCAAGCTGCCGGGCATCGGCCCGTTCCGCTTTGCGAGTGATTCGGAGATCGTCGAGCACTTCGGCTGCAAGCCCGGCTATCTCGGTCCTATCGGTACTGCTAAGCCGGTGACCGTGGTGGCGGACCGCACCGTGGCCGCGATGAGTGACTTCATCTGCGGTGCGAACGACGAAGGCTTCCATTACACCGGCGCGAACTGGGGTCGTGATCTGCCGGAGCCGGTGGTTGCCGACATCCGCAATGTGGTCGCAGGCGACCCGTCACCGGATGGCCAGGGCGTGCTCGAGGTCCAGCGTGGTATCGAAGTCGGTCATGTATTCCAGCTCGGCACCCGCTACTCCGAAGACATGAAGGCGACCTATCTCGATGAAAAAGGTCAGCCGCAGCTGATGCAGATGGGTTGCTACGGCATCGGTATCACCCGTATTCTGGGCGCGGCGATCGAGCAGAATTTTGATGACAAGGGCATCATCTGGCCGGCCACGATCGCGCCTTTCGAAGTCGTGCTGTGCCCGATGGGGTATGACCGCAGCGAGGCGGTCAAGTCCGCCACCGATGCGCTGTATGCGTCGCTGCAGGCGGCCGGTGTCGATGTGATCCTGGATGATCGTGGCGAGCGCCCCGGCGTGATGTTCGCCGACTGGGAGCTGATTGGCGTGCCGCATCGCGTCGTGATCGGCGAGCGCGGCCTGAAGGAAGGTCAGCTCGAGTATCAGGGTCGTCGCGATGAAGCGGCGACGCCGGTGCCGCACGAGGACATGATCGCCTTCGTCAAGGCGAAGCTGGCCTGAACTGCATGCACACTGCGCAGCCGCCGACGCGTCACTACCGCTGGCTGCTGGCCGTCTTGCTAGGCAGCCTGTGCGCCCTTGCGCTCGCGGGTAGCCAGAAAGAAGAGGCGCTGGCCGATGCGGTGCGTATGGCCTTGTCACGCGCCATTACCGATCCGCGACCGCCGCAACTGAGCTTCAGCACCGATGCCGATCGCGAGGAATGGCAGCGCTGGTCCGCCGCGATGGCAGTGCGCCTGCAAAGTCGCATGCCAGACCCTATGGTACGCAGCGAGTTCTTGCAGACGGTCTGGTACGAGGCGCGCCGTGCGGGTCTGGAGCCATCGCTGGTGCTGGGCCTGATTCAGGTGGAGTCGGGCTTTCGCAAATACGCGGTATCGCCGGCCGGCGCGCGCGGCTACATGCAGGTGATGCCGTTCTGGACGCGCGTGATCGGTGACGGGCAGCCATCGAAACTGTTTCAGATGCAGACCAATCTGCGCTACGGTTGCTCGATCCTGCGCTTGTACCTTGACATGGAGCGCGGCAATCTCTACCTCGCGCTCGGTCGCTATAACGGCAGCCGGGGCCGACCCGATTATCCGAATGCGGTGCGCGCCGCCTGGCAGCGCTGGCAGCACTGACACGCCGGCCCTGGAAGGCTGCGATAATCAGCGCGTTCATGATCTCGACTCAGGAGTCTCTGATGAAGAAGTTACTGCTCTTGCTCGCACTGCTCTGCAGCGCGCCGTTCGCTATGGCTAAGGGAGTTGACACTACGCCGGCGGTGAACCGGGAGAATGCGGATTTTGTCGCTGGCAAGAAGGCAATCGAGCGCAAGGATTGGAAGGGCGCGGTCGAATCGCTGTCACGGGCACAGAAAGATCTCGCGGGGAATGCCGACCTTCATAACTATCTCGGTTATGCGTACCGCCACCTCGGCGATCTCGACAACTCGTTCGCGAGTTACCGCGAGGCCCTGCGCATCAATCCCAAGCACCGGGGCGCGCACGAGTACATCGGGCAGGCCTATCTGAAGGCGAATCAGCCTGAGAAAGCGGCTGAGCATCTGGCCGAGCTGGACAAGATCTGTGGCAAGGGCTGTGAAGAGTATCGCGACCTGGCCAAAGCGATCGCAAATTACAGCAAGGCGCAGTGAACGGCCGAGCCGGCGCCTGAAAACAAAAACGCCCGCAACTTGCGGGCGTTTTTGTTCGGTCCCTGAAGCTTACTTCAAGTGGCCAGAGATGAGCTTGGTCATCTCGAACATCGAGACAGTCTTCTTGCCGTTGAAAACAGCTTTCAGCTTGTCGTCGGCGTTGATGTTGCGACGGTTAACTGCGTCTTGCAGCTTGTGCTTCTTGATGTAGTCCCAGACCTTCTTGGTCACATCGGTGCGCGGCAGCGGGTTGGAACCGATCACGGCAGCCAGAACGGCGGACGGGGTCATCGGCTTCATGAATGCGGCGTTCGGCTTGCGCGCGGTTTTCACCTTCTTCACGGCCTTCTTCGCTACTTTTTTCGCTGCTGGCTTCTTGGCGGCGACCTTCTTGGCCGGGGCCTTTTTCGCTACGACTTTCTTAGCGACCTTCTTCGCCGCTACCTTCTTTGCTGCCGGCTTCTTTGCTGCGACTTTCTTGGCCGGTGCCTTCTTGGCTACCGTTTTCTTCACTGCTTTTTTTGCTGCGGGTTTCTTCGCTGCGGGTTTCTTAGCTGCCGCTTTCTTGGCTGTAGCCATTGATGAACCTCCTTTGCTGTCATGGTGAAAAATTGCGCCAATTCACGCACCGCCAATAGTCTTAGGGTTTTGTTCGAGATGCAAGCATTTTTTAGGGGATTTTTTCGATTTTTCCCTCTGAAGCGGGAATGAAAATCATCGTTCTTCCCTCTGAGATGCCGGTCGCCGGTGACGGGATGTTCTTCCCGGAGCGTTGACGGCAGAGCGAAAAACGCTCAGCGCATGCCCGGCATCATGCCCTTCATGCTGCGCATCATCTTCATCATGCCGGCGCCCTTGAACTTCTTCATCATTGCTTGCATCTGGTCGAACTGACTCAGCATTCGGTTCACTTCCTGCACCTGCACACCGGCGCCGGCAGCGATGCGGCGCTTGCGTGAGGCCTTGATCAGGTCGGGTTTCGCGCGCTCTTGCGGCGTCATCGCGTTGATGATGCCTTCCATGCGACGCACCTGTTTCTCCGCCTGATTCATGTTCGAGCCGGAGGCTGCCTGCTGGAACTGGGCCGGCAGCTTGTCGATCAGGCCGGACAGTCCACCCATATTTTTCATCTGCGAAATCTGCGCCTTGAAGTCATTCAGGTCGAAGCGGCCGCCCCCCTTGATCTTCTGCGCGAGGTCCTGCGCGGCGGCGAGGTCGACGCCTTTCTTCGCTTCCTCCACCAGCGCCAGAATGTCGCCCATGCCGAGGATGCGGTTGGCCATGCGTGACGGGTCGAAGGCCTCCAGGCCATCCAGCTTCTCGGCCACACCGGCAAACTTGATCGGCTTGCCGGTCACATGACGCACCGACAGCGCCGCGCCGCCGCGTGCGTCGCCGTCGAGCTTGGTCAGCACGATGCCGGTCAGTGGCAATGCGTCGTTGAACGCGCGCGCGGTATTAATCGCATCCTGCCCCAGCATGGCGTCCACCACGAACAAAGTCTCTATGGGCTTGACTGCTGCGTGCAGCGCGCTGATCTCGGTCATCATCGCTTCGTCGATGCCGAGGCGGCCGGCGGTGTCAATCAGCAGAACTTCATGGTGATGTTTCTTCGCCCAGTCGAGCGCAGCCAGCGCGATATCGACCGGCTTCTGCGAGGGCTGCGACGGAAAGAAATCCGCGCCTGCCTGCGCCGACACGGTTTCCAGCTGACCGATCGCGGCCGGCCGGTAGACGTCGGTTGACACGGTCAGCACTTTTTTCTTTTTCTGCTCCTGCAGATACTTCGCCAGCTTGCCGGTGGTGGTGGTCTTGCCCGCGCCCTGCAGGCCAGCCATCAGGATGATCGCCGGCGGTTGCGTCGCGAATGACAATTGCGATGCATCAGGCCCGAGGTCGGCCCCCATCAGTTTTGCGAGCTCGTCATGCACCACGCCGACCAGCGCCTGACCCGGTGTCAGCGAGCCGACCACCGCTTCGCCCAGTGCTTTTTCCTTCACCTTCGCGATGAAATCACGCACCGCCGGAAGCGCGACGTCGGCTTCAAGCAGCGCGAGGCGCACCTCGCGCAGCATGTCGGCGGTATTTGACTCGGTAAGTCGCGCCTCGCCGCGCATGGTTTTGACGACTTTGGACAGGCGTTGGGTCAGGTTGTTGAGCATGGTCTCGATGAATCAGCAGGCAGGGAGCGCGGCGGCCGAAATGCCGGCGGCACAGAGGAGAAACGATGCGCAATTTTACCGCAGCGGCCGCTCGGAACGAACGATGCCATGGTGTACACTCGCCGGATGCAAGTCATCATACTTCCGGTTGTCGCCCTCGTTTACCTGATCTGCGCTTTGCTGCCCGAGCAGCAACGGCGTACGGTGGCCGTCAGTACCGCGATCGCGTGGTTGCTACATGGCGCCGCGCTGTCGGTACTGGTGATCGAGCCCGACGCGCTGCGGCTGGGTTTTGCGACGATGCTGGCAGCGGCGCTCTGGCTGTCGGTCGCTGCGTACTGGCTCGAGAATCGCAACGTGCCCGTGGACGGACTGCGACGTCTGGTGCTGCCGTTCGCGGCCATCACGACCCTGCTGCCGCTGGCGTTTCCCGGCACGCTGATTCCGCTGGCTGGTAAATCGCAGTGGTTTTCCTGGCATATCGCGGTGTCAACGCTGGCCTATGGCGCGCTGACTATTGCGGCCTTTCAGGCGGTGCTGATGGCGATGCAGGAATCGCGCTTGCACTCGCTGGCGTCGGCGGTGACGCAGCGCGGGTGGCTTTCGGGCGCACTGGATCGCCTGCCCGCGCTGCTGACCATGGAGCGCCTGCTGTTTCGCATGATCACCATCGGCTTCATGCTACTCACGTTGACCATGCTGTCCGGCATTTTCTTTTCCGAGCAAGTGTTCGGCAAGCCGTTCCGTTTCGAGCACAAGACCGTGTTCACGCTGTTGTCATGGTTGTTATTCGGCGCGCTGCTGACCGGGCGCCAATGGCGGGGCTGGCGTGGCAAGACCGCGTTGTCATTCACGCTGACCGGCTTCGCGACGCTGTTGTTTGCGTATGTCGGTAGCCGTTTCGTGCTCGAGGTGGTGCTGCACCGGAGTGTGGCTTGAAGTTTCTGCTGTGGGCGCTGGTGATTTATCTCGCGTGGCGCTGGTACAGTTTGAAAAAGTCAGCCACGGTCCGGACCAAAGCGCCAGCGGCGGCCGCTGATCCTGATGTCGTTGAAAACATGGTGGTCTGCGCGCAGTGTGGCATTCATTTGCCCATGTCCGAAGCTGTGCGCGGCGCCGGTACGCTGCACTACTGCAGCGAGGCGCATCGTCTCAGTCATTCGTCGGACTGATGACGCAGGTGGGATGTTTCTGAAATGAGCTGTACCGCTGCGCAAGGCGGTCGCTGACGCACGATCTGTTGCATTCCCCACGCATCACCTGCTCCGCGCGTTCCCCATGGATTACCCTTGCGCGTCTCCCCGCCGATTCTCGCTTGCCATGCTTCACGCTGCGTCCGTTAGTCCTCTACCTGCATTCCGGTTGATCGGCGATGCGCCGTCAATGCGCGCGCTGCGTGAGCAGATTTTACGCATAGCAAATAGCGATACGGCCGTCGCGATCGTCGGCGAATCCGGTAGCGGCAAGGAGCTCGCCGCGCGCGACCTGCATGCGCACAGCCAGCGCAGTGCGCACCCATTCATTGCGGTGAACTGCGGCGCGATCCCGGAGTCCCTGATGGAATCCGAATTCTTCGGCCACCGTCGCGGTGCCTTCACCGGCGCGCATGAAGAGCGCCCCGGTTTCTTTCAGGCCGCCGATCGCGGCACGCTGTTTCTGGACGAGATTGCCGAGTTGCCGCCGACGATGCAGGTCAAGCTGTTACGCGCGTTGCAGGAGCGCAGCGTGCGCAAGCTGGGCGGGCAGCGCGAGGAGGCGGTCGATGTCCGCATCGTTTCAGCGACAAACCGTGATCTGGCCGATGCCGTGCGTCGCGGCGAATTCCGGCAGGACCTGTATTACCGACTGCAGGTGATCGAGCTACGTTTGCCGCCATTACGCGATCGGCGCGACGACTTGCCGCTGCTGTGCGGTGTGATTCTTGCGCGGCTGGCCGGCGCGCGTCATCCTCAGCTGTCGGCCGGTGCGCTGGAGCGACTGCGCGTGCATGACTTTCCGGGCAATGTGCGCGAGCTTGAGAACATCCTTGAGCGCGCGCTGGCCACGGTCAGTGACGCGCAGATTGATGCTGACGACTTGCAGTTCGAGCCCGCGCTGCAGGCGGGTGGCCGCACCCTGGCATCGGCGACCGGCACGCCGACCGATACACCATCGGCTATGACGGCCGCTATGACGGCCGCGACCGGCGCCGACCTGACCGCCTTGCCGCTGTCGCTGCCCGCGCATCTGGAAGCGGTGGAGCGCGCGCTGGTCAGGCGCGCATTGCACCAGTCGCGCTTTCATCGCGGCCGTGCGGCGACGCTTCTTGGGATAAGCTTGCGCCAGTTGCGTTACCGGATGCAACGACTGGCGATCCATGATCTCGACTAAGCTCCTGTCTCGGTGCCCACGTTGATCAAGACCTTACACCTGCTGAACACCATGTATTCGATTGACGAAGCCGGCTGGTGCCGTGAACTGCGCCGCGCGGACTGCACGAACTTCGATGCGCGTCCGCCGGGTGTGCCGGTCGACCTGCTGGTGATTCATAACATCAGCTTGCCGCCGGGCGAGTTTGGCGGCGACGAGATCGAGGCACTGTTTGCGAACCGCCTTGATTGCGATGCGCATCCGTATTTCGATCAGTTGCGTGGCTTGCGCGTGTCGTCGCATTTTCTGATCCGTCGTGACGGCAGCGCGTTGCAGTTTGTGTCCACGCATGACCGGGCCTGGCATGCCGGTTTGTCAACATTCGACGGCCGTGAGCGATGCAATGATTTCTCAATTGGCATCGAACTCGAGGGCAGTGACACCCAGGATTTCTGCGATGCGCAATATGCCAGCTTGTCTGCCCTCAGTGCCGCGCTGATGCGGTATCACCCGATTTCAGCGGTCCGGGGCCATGAACATATCGCCCCCGGACGCAAGACCGACCCCGGCCCGCATTTCGACTGGCCGCGGTTTCAGCGCGAGCTTGCGGCATTGCAAAATGACCACACGCTATCCGTTGGGAAAACTGGTTGCTCAGTCAGTTTTCCTACCTGATCCCTTCCAAAATTCCGGTTGCAACTTGACCGCTCGGGCACTAGAATTAGTGCTCGCCGTCGCTAGATCCACTAGATCTAGTGGCTGGGCGTTTCAATTGATCTGACCAGGCATCACGAGTGCGTAAGCGGTTTTTCGGAGTTTTCCGAGGGATGTCGGGCCTGGTCGGGGCCCATCAGCAGTAGAAATTTTTCAGTTCGCGCCGGCGCAGAGCCGCCAGAGGCGCGCCAGCTGAAATGAAAAACCAAACCAGGCGCCGGGACTGTTTTCCGGCGCGATATGAACCACTCAGGACATTCATGTCCGGCGTTTTATTCAGGAGGCGCAGTGCTTACCAGTCAGGAATCATCAGGCAAGTCGGTCCGCGAAGTTGCGCCTGTCGCATCCCATCTTTCCCCGTCGACGGCGGAGCATTCGGCGGCAATCGCTGATTACAAAATCATCCGCCGTAACGGCGCTGTGGTCAGCTTTGAGCCGTCCAAGATTTCCATTGCGATGACCAAGGCCTTCCTCGCCGTGAATGGCGGGCAGGGTGCGGCTTCGGCACGTGTGCGTGAGCTGGTCGAGCAAATGACCCAGATGGTGGTGTCGGCACTGATCCGCCGCCAGCCGGCCGGCGGCACTTTCCATATCGAGGACGTGCAGGATCAGGTCGAGCTGTCACTGATGCGCTCCGGCGAGCATGACGTTGCGCGCGCCTATGTGTTGTATCGCGCGAAGCGTCAGGAAGAGCGCGCGCAGCAGCAGGCGTCGAAAACCGCCGCCGAGCCGCACGCGGCGTTGCAGATCGTTGTCGACGGCCAGCGCGTTTCGCTGGATCAGGACAAGCTGAAGAAAATGATCACCTCCGCCTGCATCGGGCTGGAGCAGCACGTCGATGCAGAAGCCATCCTGCATGAAACCGTGCGCAACCTGTACGACGGCGTGCCGGTGGAGGAGCTGTACAAGTCCACCATTCTCGCCGCGCGCGCGCTGATGGAAAAAGATCCGGCCTACAGCCAGGTCACCGCGCGTCTGCTGATGCACACCATCCGCAAGGAAGTGTTCGGCCGCGAAGTCGCACAGGCCGACGCGCAGGAAGCCTACATCGACTATTTCCCGAAGTTCATTAAGAAGGGTATCGCTGCAGAGCTGCTCGACGACAAGCTGGTGCAGTTCGATCTTAAGAAGCTGGCGCATGCGCTGGTGCCCGAGCGCGACCTGCAGTTCGGCTATCTCGGTCTGCAGACGCTGTATGACCGCTACTTCCTGCATATTCAGGGCACCCGTATCGAGATGCCGCAGGCGTTCTACATGCGCGTCGCGATGGGCCTGGCCCTGAACGAGGTCGACCGCGAAGCGCGCGCGATCGAGTTTTATCATCTGCTGTCGAGCTTTGACTTCATGAGCTCGACCCCGACGCTGTTCAACTCCGGTACGCAGCGCTCGCAACTGTCGTCGTGCTACCTGACCACGGTGTCGGATGACCTCGACGGCATCTACGAAGCCATCAAGGAAAACGCGCTGCTGGCAAAGTACGCGGGTGGTCTGGGTAACGACTGGACCCCGGTGCGCGCGCTCGGCGCCCATATCAAGGGCACCAACGGCAAGTCGCAGGGTGTGGTGCCGTTCCTGAAGGTGGTCAATGACACCGCCGTCGCGGTGAACCAGGGCGGCAAGCGCAAGGGTGCGGTCTGCGCCTACCTCGAGACCTGGCACATGGACATCGAGGAATTCCTCGACCTGCGCAAGAACACCGGCGATGACCGCCGCCGTACACACGACATGAATACCGCGAACTGGATTCCGGACCTGTTCATGAAGCGCGTGATGGAAAAGGGCGAGTGGACCTTGTTCTCGCCGAGCGACGTGCCGGATCTGCATGACCTGTTCGGCAAGAAATTCGAGGAAGCCTATCTGCGCTACGAGGCGAAATGCGCGTCCGGCGAGATGAAGCTGTTCAAGAAGGTGCCGGCGACCGATCTGTGGCGCAAGATGCTGTCGATGCTGTTCGAGACCGGTCATCCGTGGATCACCTTCAAGGATCCGTGCAACATCCGCTCGCCGCAGCAGCATGTCGGCGTCGTGCACAGCTCCAACCTGTGCACCGAGATCACGCTGAACACCAATGATTCGGAGATCGCGGTTTGCAATCTTGGCTCGGTGAACATGCCGGCGCACATGAAAGACGGCAAGCTCGACCACGAGAAGCTGCAGCGCACGATCCGGATCGCGATGCGCATGCTCGACAACGTGATCGACATCAACTACTACGCGGTGAAAAAGGCGCGTGACTCGAACCTGCGTCACCGCCCGGTCGGCATGGGCATCATGGGCTTCCAGGATTGCCTGCACGTCATGCGTGTGCCGTATGCATCGAAAGAGGCGGTTGAGTTTGCTGACCGTTCGATGGAAGCGGTCTGCTACTACGCGTACATGGCGTCGACCGAGCTGGCCGAAGAGCGCGGTACCTACACGTCCTACCGTGGCTCGCTGTGGGATCGCGGCATTCTGCCGCAGGACTCGCTGAAGCTGCTGGGTGAAGAGCGCGGCGGCTATCTGGAAGTCGACACCACCGAAACCATGGACTGGGCCTCGCTGCGCGCCCGCATCAAGCAGTACGGCATGCGCAATTCGAACTGCGTGGCGATCGCGCCGACGGCGACCATCTCGAACATCATCGGGGTATCGGCCTGTATCGAGCCGACTTACCAGAACCTGTATGTGAAGTCGAACCTGTCCGGCGAATTCACTGACATCAACGAGTATCTGGTTCGCGACCTGAAGGCGCGCGGCTTGTGGGACGAGGTGATGATCGCCGATCTGAAGTATTTCGACGGCAGCCTGGCGCGCATTGACCGCATCCCGCAAGATCTGCGCGACCTGTACGCGACAGCGTTCGAAGTCGACCCGAGCTGGCTGGTGGAAGCCGCGTCGCGTCGTCAGAAGTGGATCGATCAGGCGCAGTCGCTGAACATCTATATGGCCGGCGCTTCCGGCAAGCGGCTTGACGAGACCTACAAGCTCGCCTGGCTGCGTGGTCTGAAGACGACCTACTATCTGCGCACGATTGGCGCGACGCACGTAGAGAAGTCGACCACCAAGACGGGCTCGCTGAACGCGGTGTCGTCCGATATGTCGGGCGCATCGTCGGCCGCAGCGGCTCTCGCGGCGGCGCCCGCAGCGGCGGCAGCGGCTGACGGCGCGGCCTGCTATCTTCGCCCGGGCGATCCCGGCTTCGAGGAGTGCGAGGCCTGCCAGTAAGCGAAACGACACTGAAGCGACAGGCCGGCTTGCGACCCGACAGGAGGTCGATCAAGCCGGCCGACGAATAAAGCATTATCCTACCGACACCAGCAACAAAGGAAACGACCATGCTCTCATGGGAAGAAGATACCGCGGCAACCGCAACACGTACCGCACCACCTGCACCACAACTGCAGCCGGTCATGCCGTCGCCGCAGTTTGCGACGCTGTCTGATACCGCGCTGGATCCGGGCATTCTGGCCCGTCCTGAATCGAACGCTGACACCAGCGCGCGCGTCAATGCAGTCGACAAGCGCATCATCAACGGCCAGACCGACGTCAACCAGCTGGTGCCGTTCAAGTACAAGTGGGCGTGGGACAAATATCTCGCCGGCTGCGCGAACCACTGGATGCCGCAGGAAATCAACATGCAGCGCGATATCGAGCTGTGGAAGAACCCGAATGGCCTGACCGAGGACGAGCGTCGTCTGGTCAAGCGGAATCTCGGCTTCTTCGTGACCGCTGATTCGCTGGCCGCCAACAACATCGTGCTGGGTACCTACCGCTTCATCACCGCGCCGGAGTGCCGTCAGTACCTGCTGCGTCAGGCGTTCGAGGAAGCGATCCACACGCACGCTTACCAGTACATCGTTGAGTCGCTGGGTCTGGAAGAGGGCGAGATTTTCAACGCCTACCATGAAGTCAAGTCGATCCGCGACAAGGACGAGTTCCTGATTCCGTTCATTGACACGCTGACCAACCCGACCTTCCAGACCGGAACACCCGAGGCCGACCAGCAGCTGCTGAAGTCGCTGATTGTGTTTGCCTGCCTGATGGAGGGTTTGTTCTTCTACGTCGGCTTCACCCAGATCCTGGCGCTGGGTCGTCAGAACAAGATGGTCGGCGCTGCCGAGCAGTATCAGTACATCCTGCGCGACGAGTCGATGCACTGCAATTTCGGGATCGATCTGATTAACACCATCAAGCTCGAGAACCCGCATTTGTGGACGCCGGCATTCAAGGAAGAGATAAAAGCGTTGTTTTTGCAGGCCGTAGAGTTGGAATATCGCTACGCTGAGGATACAATGCCGCGTGGCGTGCTGGGCCTGAACGCTCCGATGTTCAAGGGCTATCTGCGATTCATTGCGAATCGACGCGCGCAACAGATCGGTCTGGAGGCGCTGTTCGAGCAGGAAGAGAATCCCTTCCCTTGGATGAGCGAGATGATCGACCTGAAGAAGGAGCGTAATTTCTTCGAGACGCGCGTGATCGAGTACCAGACCGGCGGTGCGCTGAACTGGGACTGATCAGGCAACGAGGCGACTGCCGGCAGGCAGTCGTCGCAAAGTTTTACCGGCCGCCGGTGTCTCGGTGGCCATTGCAGAGAAGCTAGAGGAAGGCAGAAGCTGCACCGGATGCACAGTAGACCCGCCCCGACTTTTTTGACTGCGCAGGACCGCCCGGACACGCCGGGTGTGGCCGCGTATTCTTCGAAAAAAGAGTTGGCCTTTCTGCAATCGAATACCCACGCCGGCATGGTTGCCGGCGTTTTTTTTGGCTGAAGCGCTGCATCGACGAGGAGATGCAGCAGTTCAGCTGGTGCCGCATTCATTAGCGCAAGCGGCATGACCTGCTTGCGCCGATGAATAATCCGCCCTGGCCTTGAGCCCGGTCGGGTTTCCAAATGTACCTGAGTGATAGCTATCACGTGAAGGAGAAAGAAATGGCAACAGCAAAGAAGAAACCTGCAGCGAAGAAGAAACCGGTGGCGAAGAAAAAGCCGGTCGCGAAGAAGAAGGTAGCGGCGAAGAAGCCGGCTGCCAAGAAAGTCGCGAAGAAAGTCGCGAAGAAGCCAGTCGCTAAAAAAGCAGCAAAGAAAGTAGCGAAGAAGGCTGTCGCGAAGAAAGTAGCAAAGAAGGCCGTGAAGAAAGTCGCGAAGAAAGTAGCAAAGAAGCCAGCCGCTAAAAAAGCAGCAAAGAAAGTAGCGAAGAAGGCCGTCGCGAAGAAGAAGGCCGCCAAAAAAGTAGCGAAGAAGCCCGTCGCGAAAAAGGCAGCCAAGAAGGTCGCCAAGAAAAAACCGGCGGCCAAAAAAGTAGCGAAGAAAGCCGTCGCCAAAAAGGCAGTAGCCAAGAAGCCGGCTGCAAAGAAGACGGCTGCAAAGAAGACGGCAGCGAAAAAGCCGGCCGCCAAGAAGCCAGCCGCTAAAAAGGCTGCGCCGAAAAAGGCCGCGCCGAAAAAGGCCGCGCCGAAGCGCGCTGCACCGAAGCAGCCGGTCGCCGTTGCCCCGGCCGCTGCGCCCGCGACGCCGGTGAAGACGGTACTGAGCCCGGCTGCGGCCTGGCCGTTTCCGACCGGACTGCGTCCGTAAGCGTCGCTGACCCGGAACCCTGGTGGTTCCCGGAAAAACACCGCTGCCAGCCTTCGGGCTGCAGCGGTTTTTTTATGGTCGGGTCAGTGCGAACTGTGAATGACGTCGTGTCCTTGTCGCTGTTCCGCGAGGATGATCTGATGCGCTGCCGCCGGATACCCGCCTGGCCCGGCGCAGCGAGCTTGGAGGCGGCCGGGGTTTCAGGCAAAATCCCTGACACCCATTGCCCGGCGCAATACTGACAACAAAGGCCACCGTGGTTTATGCCATCTTCAATCTTGTAATTGATACTGCCGCGACGATCATCGCGGGTCTGTTGCTGCTTCGTTTCTGGATTCAGGCCGTGCGCGTGCGGCCACCGATGTCGCTTGGTCAGTTCATGTTCCGGCTGACGGATTGGCTGGTACTGCCGCTACGACGCATGTTGCCCGCGTTGGGCGGCTATGACTGGGCCAGCCTGATCGGCGCCTTTCTGATTACGCTCGTGTCGATGGCGGTGCAGCTGGGCGTACGGTCCGCGTTCGCGGTCGAGCCCTGGCTATGGCTGTCGCTGCTCTCGCTGGTGCATGCGATCGCTTACGGCTTCATCGGGCTGATCATCCTGGAGGTGATCCTGAGCTGGGTGAATCCTCATGCGCCGATCGCACCGACGGTGCGCGCGCTGACGGACCCGGTACTGGCGCCGTTTCGCCGCATCCTGCCGTCCATCGCCGGCGTCGACTTGTCACCCATCCTCGCATTTCTCGCGCTTCGGATTCTGGTGTTCGTAGTCGAGAATATGGTGTATTCGATGGTTTGATCGTTACGGTGGATTTTGCTTTTGGCGCTATCCACCGTACGGATGATCGAACTTAGCCGCCCGGCTTGTAGGGTGGATAGAGCGAAGCGAAAACGTCGTTTCGCTCTATCCACCGAACTGATACCTGTCAGAAGCGGTACCCGAATTCCTTCTCGAACCGCGCTTCGATTTGTTCGACCGTCGGCGCATGGTTCTGCCCGCCCTGACTTTCAATCTTGATCGCACCCATCAGCGATGCGAGACGACCCGTGGTCATCCAGTCCATGCCACGCGTGAGGCCAAACAGCATGCCGGCGCGGAACGCGTCGCCGCAGCCGGTCGGGTCGACCACCTGATTCACCTTCACCACCGGAATATCGTACTTACCGTCGGCCGTGAAAATCTCCGCGCCCTGTTCGCCGCGCGTCACCACCAGCGCGGATACGCGTTCCGAAATTTCCTGCAGTGTCAGCCCGGTGCGCTCGGTCAGTAACTCGGCCTCATAGTCGTTCACCGCAACATAGGTTGCCATCTCGATGAACTGTTTCAGTTCCTCGCCGCTGAACATCGGCAGACCCTGGCCCGGATCGAAGATGAAAGGAATGCCCAGTGACGCGCAGTCACGCGCATGTTCGACCATGCCGTCGCGTCCGTCAGGCGCGATGATCGCGAGTTTCACGCTGCCGGCATCCTTCACCTTGATGTGGTGAGAGTTCGACATCGCGCCCGGATGGAAGGCCGTGATCTGGTTATTGTCCTGGTCGGTCGTAATAAAAGCTTGCGCGGTATAGGCGTCATCATAAGAGCGGATGCAGCGCGTGCTGATGTCGAGCTTTCCCAGACGATCAACATACGGCGCGCCATCCTGTCCCAGCGTGGCCATGATCAGTGGCTCACCACCGAGCAGCTTCAGGTTGTACGCGATATTACCCGCGCAGCCACCGTATTCACGCCGTATGCCCGGCACGAGGAACGCGACATTGATCTTGTGCAGCTGGTCCGCCAGCAGCGCTTCGGAAAAGCGGCCGTGGAAGGACATGATGGTGTCAAAGGCGAGCGAGCCGCAGATCAGGGAGGACATGGTCAATGGTCAGAAGTCAGTGATAGAAAATGGTCAGATCGAAACCGGCCGGCGATTCACCGTCGAGCTCGAACGTGATGCGGATCTCGCGTTCCGAACTGGCGGGTATGCCGTCGCGGATCTCGCGGCTTTTCAGGTATTGCTCGGGCAGGAAGCTCTTGCGAACCACGGTTCCACCCTCGGCATCTTTCAGCTTCAGATCGAGCGAGGGCCAGGCCTGCGCAAGGTCGCCCTTGTTGCGCAGCAGCGCGACCAGCGTCAGCCGTGTGACCGCGCTGCCCGGCGCAGCTTCGGACGCAGCGGCCGCTGCCTCTGCGTTTCCATCAGCACCCACCTGTTCCAGCCGGCTCGCTGCCAGCGACAGCTGATCGATATGCATCGGCAGACTGATCGTGCAATCTGCGCGTCGGCAGATGGCGCGTAGATAACGTGCCGCTTCCGGCGAGCGAGCTGCGATCTCACTGCGGAAAAAATAAACCAGCTGCGCTGACAGCGCGAGCATCAGCAGCGGAATACCTGTCCACAGCAGCAGTTTCCATAGCCGCGCATTGCGCTCGCGGCGGCGCGCCTGCTGCACGAATCCCGGCGTATCGTCGGTCATGCTGCCGGTCGAGGCTTCATCCGCTGTAGCTGTGCCGACCCGCGCCTCATCAGGATGCGGTACTTCCGTCTCCTCATCGCCGAATTCGGATCGTGGTGTGGCCGGGGGCTCGGCCCAGGGCTTGCTCTGCAAGTCTGCGATTGCGCGCGACAGCGCATCGAGTTCTTCCTGCATGCTGGGGCCGCCGGCCTCCGGCGCGTCGCGCAGCGAGCCGAAGTCGATCAGCGTCATGCGATCCGACAGGTCCTGCTCAGCGGCCGGCGGCGTCAGCAGGAACTCCTGCTCGCCGGTGTATTCATAAACGTGATCGATGCCATTGAAGATTTCGCGGCAGGCGCCGCAGCGTACCTGGCCATCGCGCAGCTCGAGCTGCGCCATCGTCACGCGAAATTGCGTGCGGCAGTGAGGGCATTGGGTCGCAAGCTGTTCCATGCTTACGCGTCCTTGCGTCCCGCCAGTGCGACCCAGCCGTCACGCTCGGCCCAAACCGACAGCCTGATGTGCGGCGCGTAGCTGGCGATCACTTCATCAGCCTGCCGCGCGAGCACGCCGGACAAGACCATCGCGCCACCCGGTGCGACGCGCCCCGACAGCATCGGTGCCATCAGCTTCAGCGGACTCGACAGGATATTGGCGGCGACGATGGCATAACGCGTGTCGCTGCGTTCGATGCCGAAGGCCTCGGGCAGGAACCAGTGAATGTCGGCGCAATGATTGCGTTCTCCGTTGTCGCGCGCGGATACGATGGCCTGCGGGTCAATATCGACGCCGTCGACCGGCGCTGCGCCGAGCTTGCGCCCGAGCATCGCGAGGATGCCGGAGCCACAGCCATAATCAAGCAGTGACTGACTGGCATGCACATGCTGCTCCAGCCACTCCATGCAGAGCCGGGTTGTCGGGTGACTGCCAGTGCCGAAAGCCAGACCGGGGTCGAGTTCGAGTACCAGCGCGTCCGGGTCGGGTGCGGCATGCCAGCTGGGCACCACCCAGATTCGCTGCCCAATCGGAATCGGTTCGAATTGCGATTGCGTCACGCGTACCCAGTCCTGATCGGCGACGCTGCGCAGTGTGAAGCTCAGGTCCGGCAGTTCGGCATGCGCGCAGGCTTCATGTACCAGCACCGCGTGATCGGCATCTGCATCAGCCAGTGCAACCACGCGGCTGCGTTCCCATGCATGCTGCTCGGGTTCCATGCCCGGTTCTCCGAACAGTGGGCGCTCCGCATCCGTTCCTTCATCTGCATCCTCGACCGACACCGACAGCGCGCCCGCATCCATCAGCGCATCCGAGACGAGCTCGGCCTGCGCGCGGGGCACTTCGATGACGATCTCGGTCCAGCTCATTCCGCCAGCTTCCGCTTTGCGAGCTTTTGTTCGAGGTAGTGAATATTGGTGCCGCCTTCGGCGAATCGGGTGTCAACCATCAGATCGCGGTGCAGCGGGATATTGGTCTGTATGCCTTCGACCACCATTTCCGACAATGCGATCTGCATCCGGCTGATCGCCTGTTCACGCGTCGCGCCGTACGCGATGACCTTACCAACCATCGAGTCATAGTGCGGCGGCACGTAGTAGCCGGCGTAGGCATGCGAGTCCACCCGAATACCCGGACCGCCCGGCGCGTGCCAGGCCAGGATGCGGCCGGGCGACGGTGTGAATTTGAACGGATCTTCGGCATTGATGCGGCACTCGATCGCGTGGCCTTTCAGTACGATGTCACGCTGTTTGAAGCGCAGCTTCTCGCCGGCTGCAATGCGGATTTGTTCCTGCACCAGGTCGATGCCGGTAATCATTTCCGTGACCGGATGCTCAACCTGAATACGCGTGTTCATTTCAATGAAGTAGAACTCGCCGTTCTCATACAGGAATTCAAACGTACCGGCACCACGATAGCCAATTTTGCGGCAGGCTTCGGCGCAGCGGTCGCCAATCTTTTCGATCAGCTTGCGCGGGATGCCCGGCGCTGGTGCCTCTTCGATCACTTTCTGATGGCGGCGCTGCATCGAGCAGTCGCGTTCGCCGAGCCAGACCGCGCTCTTGAATTCGTCCGCAAGAATCTGGATCTCCACGTGACGCGGATTCTCCAGATACTTCTCCATATAGACTTCGGGATTGCCGAATGCAGCGCCGGCCTCAGTCTTGGTCATCGTCACCGCATTCAGCAAAGCGGCTTCGGTGTGCACCACGCGCATGCCGCGACCGCCACCGCCGCCGGCAGCCTTGATGATGACCGGATAACCGACGCGACGCGCGGTCTGCACGATGAGCTTGGGATCGTCCGGCAGCGCGCCTTCGGAACCGGGAACGCAGGGCACGCCCGCCTTGATCATTGCGTGTTTCGCCGACACCTTGTCGCCCATCATGCGGATCGAGTCGGAGCGCGGGCCGATGAACACAAAGCCTGATTGCTCGACGCGCTCGGCAAAGTCCGCGTTCTCGGACAGGAAGCCGTAGCCCGGGTGGATCGCTTCGGCGTCGGTGACCTCGGCCGCGCTGATGATCGCCGGCATCGACAGATAGCTCTGCGACGAGGGTGCCGGGCCGATGCAGACGGATTCGTCGGCCAGCTTCACATACTTGGCTTCGCGGTCAGCTTCAGAGTGCACAACCACGGTCTTGATGCCCATTTCGCGGCACGCACGCTGAATGCGCAACGCGATTTCCCCGCGGTTAGCAATAAGGATTTTCTCAAACATATTTCTGGGGACCCCGATGGGGGCCGGCGGACGGCGCTGACTTACCGCTGCCTGCCGGCGATTCCGGAATTAACCGATGATGAACAAGGGCTGACCGAATTCCACGGCCTGCCCGTTCTCGACGAGGATTTGCTTGATGGTGCCGCTGGCATCGGCATCGATCTCATTGAGCAGCTTCATGGCCTCGATGATGCACAGCGTATCGCCTTCCTTCACGCTCGACCCGATGTCGATGAAAGGCGCGGCACCCGGTGCGGACGAACGATAGAAGGTGCCCACCATCGGCGACTTCACGATATGCCCGGCCGGGGCTTCAACCGGCGCCGGCGCTGCTGCAGGCGCTGGTTGGGCCGGGGCGGGCGCGGCCATCGCAGGCGCAGCGGCGGGTGCCGGCATCATCATGACCTGGTTTTGGGCGGCGGCAGCGTTTTTCACGATGCGGACCTTGCTCTCGCCTTCGGTGACTTCCAGCTCCGAAATATCGGATTCGGCGACGAGGTCGATCAGGGTCTTGAGTTTTCTGAGATCCATGGGGATTTTGGCTGCAAGGTTGATGAAACCCGGTGCTCCTGCTTTTCTCTGTATATAGAGCGTGCCGGACGGTGTCGGGTACTGCTTACATGGTCGTCAGCGCGAAATCAATCGCATGACGGTAGCCAACGACGCCAAATCCGCAGATCACGCCTGCTGCCAGTTCGGACAGGTAGGAATGATGTCGGAAAACTTCGCGTCGGTGGATATTCGAGATATGCACCTCGACAAACGGAATCGCCACGCCGGCCAGCGCGTCGCGCAAGGCGACACTGGTGTGCGTGAAACCGCCCGGGTTGATCACGATCGCGTCGACGCCCTCGTTGCGGGCGGCATGAATGCGGTCGATCAGCTGGCCTTCGTGATTACTCTGGAAATGCGACAGCCCTGCGCCGGCCGCCTGTGCCTGTGCGACCGCATTGCGTTCGATCTCGGCCAGCGTCGTCGACCCGTACACCTCAGGCTCGCGTGTGCCGAGCAGATTGAGGTTCGGGCCATTTAGCAGGAGCAGTTTTTTTGCCATCGAAAAGGCCGCGTTTTAACGAAGAAGCGACCATTTTCCTGCAAAATGACGTTTAGAGGCAAGCAGAAACGCTTATCAGGACTATAAAGATGCCAGATCGGCGCGGACTTTTTCCAGATCCAGCCGGCCCATATAAGTTTTCCTCACCGTGCCATCCGCTGCAATCAGTACCGTGAATGGCAGTCCGCCGGCGTCATTGCCGAACTGGCGCGACAGTTCCGTGCCCTCCAGTCCGCCCAGCAGCAGCGGATAGGTAATCTTGTGATTTTCAGCGAATTGGCGAATGTTCGCGGGGGAATCAATGCCAATACCGATAATTTGAAGGTTTTTATCTGACCAGTCAGTCTGCAGCGCGACCAGTTCAGGCATTTCTTCAACGCAGGGCGCGCACCACGAAGCCCAGAAATTCAGCAACAGGATCTTGCCTTTCCATTCGGACATCTTTCTTGGCTTGTCCTGCGTATCTTTCAGCGACAGCTGCATCAACGCACCAACGGCAGTATCAGCGGGTGGGGCTGGCTGAAAGCGTTTCGCGCCAAAATAAAGACCGATCGCAGTAAATAGAACGGCGATAACGATAAAACTCGAGATTTTCTTCATTTTTCCTGTCCTTCTTCCAGCATGGCGCGCACCCCGGCGAGGTCGGCGCGATCGACCTGACGGCGGCTGCTGCCGCGCAGGTCGTCGCGATCATACAGCGTCAGGTGTACGCCTTCATTTTTCCACATGAACGACAGGGTTTCGACCGGTCGGTCCGGGTGACGGAAGTGCGGCGACTCCGAGACTTCGTAGTCCATGTTCGCGTTCAGCAAATAGACCGCGACATCTTTGATGTTGTCAGTGAACAAGTGCAGATGAATATCCGTATGCTCGCCGGCCGTGCCATTCACGACTGCGCCGGTCAGCCAGGGCGAGAAATCTGCCAGTTTTTCCATCAGCTCGACCGCCAGCTGCCGCAGGTGGCGCAGGCGGGCCGCATGTTCGTCGCCGAAGAACAGCGCCTGATATTCGCGGACCTGTTCCTCGACCTGCGCATTGTCCGGCAGCACATCGCCACGCACTTTTTGATTGCCGAGGATGAGCTTGGCGGCCTTGCGTTTGGCGCTGCCGTAATCGGCGCCATCTTCGGCGATCATGCGCGCGGCCGCAGCCGCGATCTCGGCGCGCAGCAGTTCAGCGTCGCCCGGAAAATGAATGGACATGGAGAATCCGTGGTTGAAAGCGTTACGGCAGCGGGGGAATGCAAGGGCCGGTGGGTGTGTATCCGGGGCTGTTCAGGCCTTGCAGGCGCGGGGTGTCAGGTAAAATCCTGCACTTCTCCATGCGCTCGCGCGACCTCAGTCAGATTATATGCACATCCACATCCTCGGTATCTGCGGCACCTTCATGGGGGGACTCGCGGTACTGGCCAAAGAAGCAGGTTTCAAAGTCACCGGTTGCGACGCGAATGTTTATCCGCCGATGAGCACGCAGTTGCGCGCGCAGGGAATCGAGCTGATCGAGGGCTTCGGCGCGCACCAGATGAGCCTGCAGCCCGACCTGTATGTGATCGGCAATGTGGTCTCGCGCGGAAATCCGCTGATGGAAGCGATCATGAACCGTGGCCTGCCCTATGTGTCGGGCCCGCAATGGATTGGTGAGCACATCCTGCGCGACAAATGGGTGCTGGCTGTGGCCGGCACACATGGCAAGACCACTACCTCATCGATGCTCGCGTGGATACTTGAAGATGCGGGTTACCAGCCCGGCTTTCTGATTGGTGGTGTGCCGATGAATTTCGGCATCTCTGCACGTATGGGAGGCGAAGGCGGCAATGGTGCGTCGTTCTTCGTGATCGAGGCTGATGAATATGACACTGCATTCTTCGACAAGCGCAGCAAGTTCGTGCATTACCGTCCGCGCACGGCGATCCTGAATAATCTCGAGTACGACCACGCCGATATTTTTCCCGACCTCGGCGCGATCGAAACTCAGTTTCATCATCTGGTGCGCACCGTGCCGTCCTCCGGCCGACTGCTTGTCAATGGCCGCGAGCCGGCATTGAGCCGCGTGATTGAGCGCGGATGCTGGAGCGAGGTCGAATGGTTTAATCAGGGCAGCGGCGAGAGCAAGAACGCATGGGGCATGGTCGAACATGACGAGGAACGTTTCGACGTACTGTTCAACGGTGAACGCGTGGGCGCATTGCGCTGGTCGCTGACGGGTGAGCATAACCGGTGGAATGCTATCGCCGCGATCGCCGCCGCACGTCATGTCGGTATCACACCGCAGCAGTCGATTGTGTCGCTGTCATCCTTCGAAAATGTGAAACGACGGATGGAGACACGCGGTGTCGCGAATGGCGTGACCGTCATTGATGACTTTGCGCATCATCCGACCGCCATCGCGACCACCGTCGCCGGTTTGCGCAAGAAAGTCGGCACGTCGCGCATCCTCGCAGTGCTAGAGCCGCGCTCGAACACCATGAAACTCGGTACGATGAAGGATGCGCTGCCCGGTAGCCTGATCGCCGCTGATCTCGTCTTTGGCTATGGCGCGAAAGCTGAGGGCAAGGACGCGCTGGGCTGGGATCTGGGTGCGGCACTGGCGCCACTGGGCGAACGAGCACAGGCGTTTGACGATCTGTCCGCGCTGGTGACTGCCGTCGTCTCCGCCGCGCAGCCGGGCGATACGGTGCTGGTGATGAGCAACGGCGGATTCGGTGGCGTGCACCAGAAGCTGCTCGACGCGCTGGCCGCTCAACCCTGATTGCGTACCCTTCTTTATCTGCACGGATTTCGGTCGTCGCCGGCGTCGTTCAAGGCGCGGCGACTGCATGACTTTGTCGAGCGGCGCGGCGAGGCGGCGCGTTTTCTCTGTCCGCAGCTGCCGCCTTCGCCGCGCGCCGCCTTTGCACTGATCCGTGAACTGGTCGACGGCCTCGGGCCGGACGGGTTTTCCGTCATCGGCTCGTCGCTCGGCGGCTTCTATGCGACCGCGCTGGCCGAGGCTACCGGCTGCCGCGCAGCGCTGGTCAATCCGGCAGTCTGGCCGGCGCGCGACCTGGCCAAGTATATTGGCGAGCAGAAGGCGTGGCATTCGGACGAAAGCTTTGACTTCCAGCCCGGATTCATCGACGAGCTGCAGGCACTGACCGTCGACGGCATTACGCAGCCGCAGCGTTATCTGCTGCTGGCCGCGACCGGCGACGAAGTGCTCGACTGGCGCGAGATGATCGCGCGCTACGAAGGGGTGAATCAGCACGTGATCGAAGGTAGTGATCACGGCCTATCGGATTTTGAACAATATATCGACGAGGTCGTGCGGTTTTGCGACGCGTGATGTTGGTGGGTTTCGCTGCGCTCCACCCACCATGAAAAAGAAACAAACCAAATGAACCTGTTTTTCGAAGAATCCGGCGACTTCAAGGTCGGTGCCGTGCTGAGCCAGCAGGGCGAGGCCTATCAGGTCGAAACACCGACGGGCAAGCGCACCAAAGTGCGCGCGCGTGATGTGCTGCTGCAGTTCGAGTCGCCGTCAGCCGCCGAGATGATCGCCAGCGCGAACCGCGTTGCGGATGAGGTTGACGTGGCATTTTTGTGGGAAGTCGCCGGCGACGACGAGTTTGGTGTGACCGAACTGGGCAGCGAGTATTTCGGCCATGCGCCCAGGCCCGACGAAGCAGCAGGTCTGCTGCTGAAGATTGCCGCATCACCGATCTATTTTCACAAAAAAGGCAAAGGCCGTTACAAGGCGGCACCGGCGGCAACGCTGCAGGCTGCGCTGGCCGGCATTGAAAAGAAAAAGCAGCAGGCGCAATTACAGCAGGCGATGGTGGATGAGCTGAAAGCCGGCAAGCTGCCGGAGGCAATCCGCGCTGCGGTGAAACAGCTGCTGACGAAGCCGGACAAGAACAGTATCGAATACAAGGCGCTTGAAGCCGCGTGCAGCGAGCTGCAGACCACGCCAGCGCGTTTGCTGCTGTCGGTGGGCGCCATCGCATCGGCCAAAGAACTGCATCTGTCGCGCTTCCTGACCGAGAACTTCCCGCGGGGTACCGGTTTCCCAAAAATTGCGCTGCCCACGGTGGCGGAACTGCCGCTCGCCGCAGTGAGTGCATTTTCGATTGATGATGTCACCACCACAGAGATCGACGATGCGTTTTCACTGACGAAGCTGGACGACGGGCGCTTACGTGTCGGTATCCACATTGCCGCGCCCGCGTTGGGCATCGCGCGCGGCGATGCCATCGATACGATCGCGAGGGAGCGCATGAGCACGGTCTATATGCCGGGCGACAAGATCACGATGCTGCCGGACGAGCTGGTGAATCATTTCACGCTGGCTGAGGGTGCCGCGCGGCCTGCGCTGTCACTCTATGCCACGCTTGATACGACTGACTGGTCTGTACTGGCCACCGAAACGCTGGCCGAGATGGTGCCGGTGGCGTCGAACCTGCGACATAACGAGCTTGATGAGCAGGTCACTGAGCAGGCGCTGGCCGATGGCAGCGGTGACTATCCGCACAAGGACGAGATCTCGCTGCTGTGGCAATGGGCGCAACAGCTGGAAAAAGGTCGGATGGCGAAGCGTGAATCCTTCGGCCTGAGGCCGGAACAGAATAATCGTGTCGACTTCAATTTCTACGTCGATGACGATATCGTCACCATCACGCGCAGAAAGCGCGGCGCGCCGCTGGACAAGATCGTCGCCGAGCTGATGATTTTTGCGAACAGCAGCTGGGGCAAGCTGATGCATGAGCACGGCGTGCCCGGTATCTACCGCACGCAGGGCAGCGGGCAGGGCTGGGCGCAACGAATGCAGGTCAGGATGCTGACGCACGCGGCACCGCATCAGGGTCTGGGAGTGGATCAGTATGCATGGAGCACGTCGCCACTGCGCCGCTACACCGATCTCGTCAATCAGTGGCAGATTCTTGCTTGTGTGAAGGGCGGCGTTACAGCGCCGCTGGTCGCGCCGTTCAAGCCCAGAGATGCGGATCTGTTCGCGATCGTCTCCGCGTTCGACAGTGCGTACTCAGCCTATGCGGATTTCCAGTCGACGATGGAACGTTTCTGGTGTCTGCGCTGGATGGCGCAGCATGACCTGCGCCACGTTGATGCGGTCATGCTGAAGGATGAAGTGCTTCGGCTGGTCGACATTCCGCTGGTGCTGCCAATGACCGGCGTGAAGTATCCGCGTGGCACGCAGCTGAAGCTGGAGGTCATCGGCTGGGACGAGGTTGATCTGAGCGTGCAGGCACGTGTGCTCGAAGTGGCGACCTCGGCGGTCGAGCTGGCTGATCTGGCTGATGAGATCAGCCTCGAAGAAGCAGAGACGGCCACCGATGTCGAACCGAATGATGCGCAAACCGCCGACGCTGCGGCGCAGGACGCCGCGATACAGCAGCAGGTAACGACGGGCATCGACAGTCCGCCAGCATCAGGCGCAACGGAGTAAGGGCTGTGATTGCGAACGAGAGGCGTTTGCTGGCAATCGCGATCGGCACTTCGCTCGTATTTCATGCGATCTTATTGATGATTCAATTTGTCGCACCAGAGTCATTGCGGCTGAAGCCTTTCGATGCCGGACTCGCGGTCATCCTGGTGAATGCGAAGCAGGATGCCGCGCCACTGCAGGCCGATGCACTGGCGCAGGCCAATCTCGACGGCGGTGGCAATGCGGAATCCGGTCGTGCGCGTTCTCCGCTGCCAAGTTCGGCGAATGTCGCCGATGGTGCATTGATGGAGATGCAAAAGCAGCGCGTCGCCGAACTTGAAAAGATGCAGCGCAAGCTACTCACGCAACTCGCCGCGCGCAGCGATGAGGCTGCGCCGGTCGGCGACATGCCGGACAAGCCGCAGCTCGAGGGTCGGCACATTCGCTCTGTCGAGCAGATTCAGTCGATGGCGCGGCGCGAAGCCGAGATTGCGCGCGATGTCGCCGACTACAACAAGCGACCGCAGAAGACCCAGCTGACGCCATCGACGCGCGAAGTCAGCTATGCGCTGTATTACACTGCGTTGCAGAAAAAGATCGAGCAGACCGGTACGCTGAACTTTCCTCAGCAGGACGGTAAGAAGATTTACGGTGAACTGATTGTCTATATCCCGGTTTATCAGGACGGCAGCCTGTATGAAAAAGAAGGCGGTCCGCGCGTCGAGCGCAGCTCCGGCAATGCGGCATTGGACGCAGCCGCGCTGGCGATCGTGCGCCGCTCCGCGCCGTTCGGTCGCTTTCCGGCAGCACTTACCAAAGACGGACGTGAGCATGTGTGGGAGATCCTCACACGCTTCACGTTTACTCGCGAGCAGCAACTCGAGACACAGTCCGTCAGCAGGGGGATGGAATGACTGATCGCTATGTTGTGATCGGCAATCCGATCGCCCACAGCAAATCCCCGCAGATTCATGCGCGCTTCGCGCAGCAGACCGGTGAGGATATCCGTTATGAACACTTGCTGGCACCGGTTGATGGTTTTGCGGCATCGGTACGTGACTTCATCGCCGTTGGTGGTCGCGGCGCAAATGTCACTGTGCCCTTCAAGCTGGAGGCGTTTGCATTAGCCGACGAGCGCAGTGCGCGCGCTGATGCGGCGGGTGCAGTCAATACTTTGAAGTTTGAAGACGGCCGCATCATCGGTGACAACACCGATGGTGTCGGGCTGGTGCGCGATATCGTCGTCAATGCCGCGATACCAGTGGCTGGCAAGCGCGTGCTGCTGCTCGGTGCGGGCGGTGCGGCGCGTGGCGTGATCCTGCCGCTGCTGGCCGAGGCGCCGGCCGAACTGATGATAGCGAACCGTACCGTCGCGAAAGCGCAGGAGCTGCTGACGCACTTTGCGCATCCTGCATTGAAGGCTTCGCGCTTTGAGGAGCTGGACGGTGTTTTCGATATCGTGATCAACGCGACCTCGGCCAGCCTGTCGGCCGAGTTGCCGCCGCTGCCGGCAGTCGTGTTGTCATCGCAGACGTTTGCCTACGACATGATGTACGGCGCGCAGCCCACCGTGTTCATGCAACTGGCGGCATCCTGCGGCGCGGCGGCGCGTGACGGCTTGGGTATGCTGGTGGAGCAGGCGGCTGAATCTTTCTTTCTCTGGCGCGCGGTAAGGCCGGATACGCGGCCGGTTTATGACTGGTTGCGCGCGCAGCTATGACTAAGCGCCGCCGTTTCCTGTTCTGGCTGGTTGGCGTGCCCGTAGCTCTGGTGTTGCTGTTGCAGCTATGGTATTTCGCGCAGATCTGCTGGTGGGTTAACCATAACCCGCAATCGACGTCCTTCATGCGTGAGCAGCTGTCGCGGCTGCGCGAGAAAAATCCGAAGGCGCAGCTGCAGCACCAGTGGGTGCCTTATCACCGTATCTCGAACCATCTGAAGCGCGCGATCATCGCCTCTGAGGACGCGAACTTTGCCGAGCACGAGGGCGTGGACTGGGAAGCACTGCAGAAGGCCTACGAAAAAAATGCGAAGAAGGGCAGAGTGGTGCGTGGCGGCTCGACCATCACGCAGCAGCTCGCCAAAAACCTGTTCCTGTCCGGCGAGCGTAGTTATGTACGCAAGGCGCAGGAGATGGTGATCACCTTCATGATTGAGGCGGTGATGGACAAGCGCCGTATCTTCGAGATTTATCTGAATTCGGTGGAATGGGGTGCCGGCGTGTTTGGCTGCGAGGCGGCATCACGCAAGTATTTCGGCGCTCCGGCTGCCAGCCTCGGCCCGGCCGAAGCAGCGCGGCTTGCGGTGATGCTGCCGAATCCGCGCTTCTTCGGTCGGCATCTGGACTCCAGCTATCTGAGCCGGCGCTCGGCGCTGATTCTGGTGCGGATGAATAGCGCGGAATTGCCATAAATTTGGTGGGTTTAGCGAAACCTCCGGTTTTCGCCTGCGGCTCTACCCACCCTAACGCCAAACCTTGCCTCATCCCCGCTAAAAACGTAAACTCGCGCTGTTTTTAACAACGGAGACCCCCCTTGGGCAGTCCCAACTCGCCTCACCGACCGTCATTCGACGGACCCTCCGCAAGCTGACGCATCCTCGCGCGCGCCGCTTGCCAGGTCATGGTGAACGGGCGCGCATGGCCGATATGGGCAACTTCATCGGTCACGCTCCCTGAACAGAGAAGAATCAAATCCGTGCGCGCTTGCGCTGCGGAAGTGCCGCATGAATGCGGCAGGGAGAGCTGATGATCAACGTATTCGTACTGCAAAACGGCCGGCTGAGCCAGGTCAATATCGATACGCGCGCCGATCTCGAACGCGCAATGCCGATCTGGGTCGACCTGACCGACCCGAATGACGAGGAGCGCGACTGGGTGAAATCCATCTACGGCGTCACGCTGCCGGACGAGGATGAAGTGAAGGACATCGAGGCATCCGCGCGTTATTACGAGGCGGATAACGGTGATTTGCACCTGCGCTCCGACTTCCTGCTGGAAGAGGATGAGGGCGAGTCACGCGTGGTGACGGTGGCGTTCATCCTGGCCAAAAATATGCTGTTCTCGATGCACAGCGATGATCTGCCGGTGTTTCGTCTGGTGCGCATGCGAGCGCGCTCGCGCCCGGGATCGATCGGCGATTTCAAGGATGTGCTGCTCGACCTGTATGCGACCGATGTCGAATATTCGGCCGATGCGCTTGAAGGCATCTACCAGAATCTTGAAGAGGTCAGCCACAGCGTGCTGAAGAAAGAATTCAGCGATGCTGATGCAGCTGAGTCGCTGTCAGCGATGGCGCGTGAGGAGGATCTGAACGGCCGTGTCCGCCGCAACATGATGGATACCCGGCGCGCGGTCAGCTTCATGATGCGCGGCCGGCTGCTGAGCTCGGACCAGTTCGATGATGCGCGGCAGATTCTGCGCGATATTGAATCGCTGGATGGCCATACCGCGTTCCTGTTTGAAAAGATTAACTTCCTGATGGATGCCACCGTCGGTTTCATCAACATCAACCAGAACAAGATCATCAAGATCTTCTCGGTGGCATCCGTCGCCTTCCTGCCACCGACGCTGATAGCGAGTATTTACGGGATGAATTTCCGCATCCTGCCCGAGCTGAACTGGAGCTTCGGTTATCCGTTTGCGATCGTACTGATGTTTGCGAGCGCGATTACGCCGTTCTGGTATTTCAGGAAGCGGGGCTGGTTGAAATGAAAAAAGGCGTGCACTGCACGCCTTTTTTGCTGATACGGTGATTTGTTAAGAATTCAACTTCGCAAACGCTGTTCGCGCGGCCGTCATCGTGTCCTCGATCACCGCATCACTATGCATCGCCGACACAAAGCCTGCCTCGAACGCAGATGGCGCGAGATATACACCCGCGTCCAGCATCGCATGGAAGAACTGGTTGAAGCGCTCCTTGTCGCAGGTCATCATCTGCGCATAGTTTTGCGGCAGCTCCGCGCGGAAATAGATGCCGAACATGCCGCCGATGGAATTGCCGCAGAAGGGCACGCTGGCTTCCCTGGCCACCGCTGACAGGCCGTCGACCAGTTTCTTCGTCTGTGTGCCGAGTTTCTCGTAGAAGCCTGGCTGCTGAACAATCTTCAGCGTGCTCATGCCGGCGGCGACTGCCACCGGATTGCCTGACAGCGTGCCCGCCTGATACACCGGACCCAGCGGCGCGAGATGCTTCATCAGATCCGCGCGACCACCAAACGCTGCGACCGGCAGGCCACCGCCAATCACTTTGCCGAGCACCGTCATATCCGGCTGGATGTTGTACAACGATTGTGCGCCGCCGAGCGCGACACGGAAGCCCGACATCACTTCATCGAACATCAGCATTGCGCCGTGCTTGGTACACAGCGTGCGCATGGTTTGCAGGAATTCCTTCGTGGCGGGTAGCAAATTCATGTTGCCGGCCACCGGTTCGACGATCACAGCGGCGATGCGATCACCCATCTTCGCGAACGTATCCTCGAGTTGCGTGCTGTCGTTGTAGTCGAGCACCATCGTGTGTTTCGCGAAATCTTCCGGCACACCGGACGAGGTCGGGTTGCCGAAGGTCAGCAGACCACTACCGGCTTTCACCAGCATGGAATCCACATGGCCGTGATAGCAACCCTCAAACTTGATGACCAGATCCCGACCAGTCACACCGCGCGCGAGACGCAGCGCGCTCATCGCAGCCTCGGTACCTGACGATACCAGCCTGACCTGCTCGATCGACGGAACGATTTTGCAAATCTCTTCGGCCATCAGGATTTCGCCTTCGGTCGGCGCGCCGAACGACAGCCCGTTGCTGGCCGCCGCCTGCACCGCACGGATCACGTCAGGATGGGCATGGCCGACGATCGCTGGACCCCATGAGCCGATGTAATCGATATAGCGCCGGTCGTCGGCATCCCAGAAATAGGGTCCTTCGGCCCGCTTGATGAAGCGCGGCGTGCCGCCGACTGAGCGAAACGCGCGTACCGGCGAATTCACGCCACCGGGAGTGCTCTTCTGCGCACGCGCGAACAGGGTATCGTTATTGGACACGGGTACCTCTCTTGTTGGATGGTTAAATTATGCTTTACCGGCGTCGAGGTCGGGCTCGCGCGCCCAGAAGTAACGGTCCGGCACCAGCTTTCCCATGCCCAGTCGCTGCGCATGCGTCAGCGCGGCATTGGTAAATTCTTCGGCTTCGAACACGGCTTCCGGTACGTCGAGACCATTGGCCAGCATCGCGGTGATAGTCGCCGAGATGGTATTGCCCGCGCCGATGAAGGGACCGGCCTGGCGCTGCCAGCTGTCATTGCGCACCACACCGTCAGTACCGAACAGCACATTGCTGACATCGTGCGCGTCGCCGGGCATGCCGGTCACCAGTACGAACTCGCAGCCGAACTCGATCAGCTGCAGCGCATCGACCTCGAGCAGGCCTTCCTCGCTAGTCTCACGCCAGGTCTCAGCCAGTCGTGCCAGCTCGTCACTCGACACCTGCAGCAAGGTGGTCTGCGGCACCAGCAGTTCGCGCATCGCAAGCAGCAGCTCCTCGTCGATATCCTGGTTGGGCAGCGAGGTCGAGAACGGATCGAGTACCAGCGGGATATCGGGATAGTCGGACACGATTTCCGCGATGATGGAAATGACTTCGATGCTGCCGACATGACCGACCTTGAACGCAGCTACCGGCATATCTTCGAGTAGCAGCCGCGCCTGATCTGCGACCCAATCCGGATCGACAGGCTGGATGTCTTCCGTGCCCGTGGTGTCACCGATCGACAAGGCAGTAATCACTGACACGCCATGGCATCCCATCGCAGCAAACGATGCCAGATCGGCCTGAATACCGATCGCACCGACCGGATCAGCAATGCCGAAGGTCAGCACGAGCGGGGAAGATTGGATTTGCACTGGGAAAGCATTAAGATAGCTGATTGTGCATTTTACTTTAAGGGCTGTACCGTGAGTGATAACAAGACAACCGAGCAAGAATTCAAGACCTGGATGTGCCTGATCTGCGGCTGGGTGTATGACGAAGCGGCCGGTCTGCCTGAGGAAGGCATCGCGCCCGGCACACGCTGGGACGATGTGCCGATGAACTGGACTTGCCCGGAATGCGGTGCGCGCAAGGATGACTTCGAGATGGTCGCGATCTGAGACCGCCCGGCCCAACAGCGAATACCTTCTCACCGAAGAGCGAATGACGAATACTTGTTCGTCATTCGCCGTTCTCTAGCCCGGCGTTCATGAGGGAATCCCACGGCGGTTCACTTCGAACTGTGGCCAAAACACCGACATTGAACGAAGTTTGATTTTTCATTGTTTTAACTAGTTGCTCTTTTTGTTACAGTCCGCGCCGTTCCTTGAACATGTTCAACGGAGGGGCGATGGAGACGACAACAGACGGGCCGCAGATACTGGTCATTGATGACAGCAGCACGATTCGTCGTTCTGCTGAAATCTTCCTTTCCCAGGCCGGCTATCCGGTCCTCCTTGCCGAGGATGGCTTTGAGGCGCTCGCGAAGATTGTCGAGAGCCGTCCGGCGCTGATCTTCTGCGACATCCTGATGCCGCGGCTGGACGGATTCCAGACCTGCGCGCTGGTTCGTCGCAGTCCGAGCTGTGCGTCGATTCCGGTCGTGATGCTCTCTTCCCGCGACGGCGTATTCGACCGTGCGCGCGGCTTACTGGCCGGTGCCTCCGCCTATCTCACGAAGCCCTTCACCAAAGACAGCCTGCTGCAGGCAGTGCGCACTTACGCGACTCTGCCGGTGCAGCGCACGGCCGCCTGACCCATCCTTTCCCAGCCCCACCGATACCGCGACCCATGCCGATCAAGCACATCCTCGTCGTCGACGACTCCCCCACCGAACGCCACTTCCTGACTGAACTACTGACCCGTCACGGTTATAGCGTCAGCACTGCCGACAATGCGGAAGCGGCGATGTTGCAGATACGCACGCATCCACCACAGCTGATCCTGATGGATGTAGTGATGCCGGGGCTGAATGGTTTTCATGCGACGCGCGAGATATCGAAAGATCCAGCCATGCGTAACGTACCGATCATTATTTGCAGCAGCAAGCATCAGGAAACCGACCGTATCTGGGGATTAAGACAGGGCGCGCGCGAGTATCTGGTGAAGCCGATTGATACCGAGCTGCTGCTACAGAAAATCGCTGCGCTGTCACGGTCCGCAGCTTGACATTCATGCGCGAACCGACCGCTCCTAAAGCGCATGCGCTGCGCGATTTCCAGCAGCAGTTGACGCAGCGCCTGCAGCAGGCGCGCAGCATGCGTTCGGCAGCGCAATCCTGTATCGCGGTATCGACCGGTGTGCGTCGCTGGCTGTTTGATCTGCGGCATACGGCTGAGCTGCTTCCGCTGGCTGGTGTGACGCCGGTGCCCTTCACACGGGACTGGTATCTCGGTCTGACCAATCATCGCAGTCAGTTAACCGGTGTGATTGATCTTGATGCCTTTGTCGGCGCATCTTCGGTGCCGTGGCAAGCCGGTGACCGTGTACTCGCGTTGTCGTCATCGCTGCCATTGCGATGTGCGATACGCATCACGCAAATGGTCGGTGTCATCGATCGCGCCAGCTTCCGGCCGGTGCCGAATGACGCAACGCAAGTCGCCTGGTGTCCGCTGTCTTTCAGCGATGCTGAAGGGCTTCGGTGGGACTGGGTTGATCTGCCCGTGCTGATGCGTACGCCTGCCTTTTTAGAAATCGCGCGGCGCTGAGCGTCCGCATTCCCCGTCCGGAGTCATGATGGATCCAGAACGTACGAACGAACTGATCGGCCCGAGTAAAACCCGCGCCTACTTTAATCTGCATGCCTGGCTGAGGCACCGCGAAATCGTAGGGCACATACCGCAGCGCATGCTGGACGGGTGGATGGACTTATTGCGGCGAGGCTCGTTACCGGGCAGCCTGCGCGCACTGCAACTCGCGCTGGCGCTGACGCTGGTTGCGCTGGCTGCGATGGCCTGGCTGTATGCGAGCGTCACCGTCACCGCATCAGTGAAAACCCAGATCGCGGGTGAGCTGGTCATGCATTCGCAGCGTCTGGGCAAGGCCGCACCGAACGCGATACAGGGTAATCGTGATGCATTCCGGCAGCTCGAACAGAGCCGTTCCGAAATCAATCATGCGCTTGACGTACTCGCCAATGGCGGGGACTGGCAAGCCCACACACTGCCTGCGGCAGATGAAGCGTTATCTGCACGTATCGCGACGATACGTCGCGCATGGCAGCGTTCCGATCAGGCGGCTGCGCAACTGCTTGCGCTGGAAAAGCAGCTGACCGGATTCCGTGGCACCTTTCAGAAGCTGAACGCACTGAATCCCGTGCTGCTTGAACTGGCCGAACAGGTGGCGACACTGCAGGCGCAAAATGGTGCGTCACCACGCGAAATCGCCGCAGCGGGTCAGTTGGTGATGCTGACCCAGCGCCTCGGCAAGAGCGCCAATGAATTCCTGACACCCGACGGCATCAATCAGGATACGGCCTTCCTGCTCGGTCGCGACGCTGGCACCTTCGACGATATCGTCAAAGGTTTTCTTGAGAGTAGCCCCATGTTGCGGCTGCCAGCGACCGTGAATGCAGATGCGCGCGGCCGCCTCGGCGAGTTGCGGAGCCAGTTCGCGACCTATCATCGCGAGTTGTCCGGCATCCTCGGCAACCTGAAGCATTTCATCACGGCCAAGGAAGCCGAGCGCCAGATTTTCAGCGATAACGAAGCATTGAGGCAGAGCCTGCTTGATCTGCAGGATGTCCATCGCGGCAGCGAAGGCGGAGGCTGGATGCGCTGGGCACTGACGGCGATTGCCTTGCTTGCGCTGCTGCTCGGCGTGCTGGTGGCGGCACTGCAACTGCATCAGAGCCGCCAGCGTGCCACTGATGCGGAGCACGCGCGTTTACAGGCCGAGCGCCAGCGACAGAAGGCGCTGGCTGACGAGGAGGAGGCGCGTCGCGTCAATCAGCAGAATCAGGCGGCGATCCTGCGACTGATGAATGAGCTGCAGGAAGTGGCGGAGGGTAATCTGACCATGCATGCGACGGTGTCCGAAGACATTACCGGTGCGATCGCCGATTCGGTGAACTTCACGCTCGATGAACTGCGACGCCTGCTCGGCAAGGTGCGCGGCACCGCGCAACAAGTCGCCAGTTCATGCGTCACCGCGCAGGGCATCTCCGGCGATTTGCTGGAGCTGGCCGCGCGGCAGTCGCAGGAAATCCAGCAAACCGGTCAGGCAGTACTGCAAATGACGCAGCAGATTCATCAGGTATCGCGCGCAGCCAGTGAGTCTGCCGATGTGGCGCAGGCGTCGGTGAGTGCGGCAGCGCAGGGTGAGGGTGCGGTGCAGGATGCGATCGCCAGCATGCAGCAGCTACGTGAGCAGATGCAGGAAAGTTCAAAGCGCATTAAACGGCTTGGTGATTCTTCGCTCGAGATCGGCGACATCATTGATCTGATTACCGGCATCACCGAGCAAACTCAGGTGCTGGCACTCAACGCGGCGATACAGGCGGCCTCGGCCGGCGAGGCTGGTCGCGGCTTCGCCGTGGTGGCCGAGGAAGTGCAGCGGCTGGCCGAGCGTTGCGGTGATGCTGCGCGGCAGATCGCGCAGCTGGTCAAGACCGTTCAGGTCGATGCGCAAGAGGCCGTGGCAGCGATGGAGCGATCGACGCAACGGGTAGTCGATGGCGCGCGGCGCTCGGATGCGGCCGGTTCGGCGCTGGCCGAGATACGACGCATCTCGCATCATCTGGCCGATCTGATACGTGGCATCTCGGCAGCGGCCGGCGAACAGAGCACGCTGGCCGACCATGTCGCGCATAACATCGACAGCATTCTGACCGTCACAGAGCACACGCGACAGGGCACCCAGCTGACCGCTTCATCCGTGCGGGAGCTGGCTGCATTGGCCAACGAGCTGGGTGGCGCGATCGATCGTTTTCGTATCGATTGCTGAGGCGGAATGCGAGGCATGTCGTTGCGCATCAATTCGGCGGAGACGGTGTGTTCCAGCCTGCCGGTGCTGGCCGACGTCATTTCACGCAGCCTGCAAGAGCTTGCGACTCAGCTCGCATCGCTTGTGGACTCGGCGGCCGGTCCGGTCGACACGGCGGTGCTGGTTGAGCTTGTCCGTCACTTGTCCGAGGTGCATGGCGCGCTGTTGATGATTGATGAGCAGGGACTGGCTGCATTGACACAGTTATTGCGCGCACAGCTCATTCACTGCGGCAAGGATAAGGGCTTGGCGGTTGCAGAGGCAGCGCGTCTGGCGCGAAGCTTCCGTTCCTTCATGGACCGTGCACTTGATCGCCTGCTGCGCGGGCAGCCACCGCTGGCAGGCGAACTGCTGCCTTGCTGGCAGCAGCTGGCGGATCCTTCGCAATCATCGGTGGCCACCGAATTTCATCCGTCGGCGCTGCTGAGCCTGCGCCGGATCGATGAACCAGTGCCGGTGTCGGTCCCTGCATCTGTCAATGTAGCGGACATTGACTTGCGATCTGATTTTGAGCCCGCATTACTGGATTTTCTTCGCGCGCCGGATGAGGCACAGCGCCGTGAGGCAGCGCGCCGTATTGCGGATGTCATCGCGCACGCATACGGTGGTATCTCGGATGCGAATGAGCGTGCGCTCTGGTGGGTACTGCATGCTTACCTGACCGAGTTCGCGCAGGCTGGCGGCGAAACGGTCCGCGCAAACCGCATCGTCGCGGGCAGCGCTCGCGCGATGAAGTATCGGGGACGGTCCGGCCCTGCGCTGGCGGCATTGGCGCGCGAAGCTTTATTCGAACTATCACAGCATGAGCGCTCAACTGACGAGGCACGCAATATTGCCCGTACGTTTCAGCTGGACGAGCAATTCGCAGCGAATGAAAGTGTCGACCGGATAGGGATGGATTCTGACTCTTCGGGAAGCCGATTCGCGGATAGCGTTGCGGATGTGCTTGCCGCAATTGAACCTGAACCCGACAAGCTATGTGATCCCGCACTCTGGTTTGATTTATCAGAGGCAGCCGCCAGTGGAACGCGAAGCGCGCGACTGGCGGAGCCGCTACGCCTGGTCGGAGACCGTCTGACTAACGGTGTCGCAGAAGATCAGACCTGGCTTGCGGCAGTGTTGGTCTGCTTGCATGACTGCGTGAAGCCGGTAAGCCGCCGGGTCGATGGCATCAGCCTGCTTGCTGATGCGCTGTTGGAAACTGATCCGGTACGCCGCTGGCAACCCTTGCGTGAGGCGGCGCAAGGCAGTGGTGCAGATCGATTGTGGCGCGAATGGTCGTCGATACTGCGAACTGCGATGACGGCAGTGGAGCAGGCGCTCGATACCGGCGACAGTATCCAGGCAGCGCATGCGTCTGCAATTGAGACGCTGACGCAGATTGCCGGTGCATTGCAATTACTGGGGCTCGATGCTACGCGCGATGCAGTGGTGGATTTGCGCTCATTGTTCGAAGCGACACCCGCGGCTGTCATGACGCCTGATGATGCGCTCGCGCAGCAATGGGTACAGCTGCAACAGTCGTTTGTACTGCTTCCATGGCGCATTCCGGCGTTGGTGTCCGAGCCTGAGGATCAAGCTCATTCAGAAACTCCATGGCCATCGGCTGGCACCGGCGACGGTAGTGCCGATGGCGACAGTCAGGGCGATACAGATGCGGCTGAAGACAGCCTGAACATCATATTTATTCGCGAGGCTGGCGAATTATTAGCCAGTTTGCGTGCGCAGCTTATCGCGCCGGATGATGAAGTTCTGCTACAGGTGGCGCACACGCTGGCCGGATGTTCTGCCACCGTCGGGGCGAGGGCGATCGCAGCGCTGGCGCAGGCCATGGAGGAGGCGCTTGCGCGCGGCGCGCAATGGCCCCCCGAATTATTGACTGAAACGCTCGCAGTATTCGACAGCATGCTCGACATATTTGCCGCCGACGGACAATGCAGCGTCGCATCGTCGCTGGTCGAGCAGTGGCGGCAGCTGGAGGCCGCCGGTGCGGGGGATCAGCATGGCAGCGATGTGGTGGACGGGTTTCCGTACTCCCCGCTGATTCTGGATTTGCACGACACTGCTGATGCAAGTTTCGATGCAAGTGCCGATCTGAGCATCGATGCAACTACGGATGACACAGAGCAAATCATTCTGCCGGATGCGTTAACGGCCAGTGATGCAGAATCTATGACTGCCGCAAGTGCGGGAGCGCTGATCGCCGCTGAAGCAGCTACCGATGACACGACTGAACTGCTCGCGATTTTTCGTGAAGAGGCAAGCGATCTGTTGCCTCAGCTTGAGCAAGCGGTGCGTGTCTGGCAGCGGCAGCCTGATGATCGCGAGCCGTCGGCATCATTACTACGAGTACTGCACACCCTGAAGGGCAGTGCGCGGATGGCCGGACAGCATCAGCTCGGTGAAGATTTTCATCGCGCTGAGGCGGAAATAAACATCCTGTCACAGCAGGATCCGGCCGTGGTGACCGGGCAGTTACCGTCGCTGCTGGCGCGTGTGGATGGCTGGTTACAATCTATATCCGCGACCTCCGCACCATCCGCTGTACTGATGCCCACCGCCGCTGCCGAAGCGGTCGCTTTATCCGGAAATTCGCCGGAGGCAGCCCCGCCCTTGCTGCGCGTTCGCGCTGACCGACTCGCGCGAGTCGCCGATTCCGGCGCCGAGATCTGGCTCGGCAATGCGCGAGTCCGTGAACTGATGCAGGATCAGCGTCGCTCCGTCGCTGATCTGTCGGACGATCTGGCCCGGCTACGTGCGCAGTTGCGCGAGCTGGAAATCGAGGCCGACTCCCGCATCCTGTCACACGCTGCGCAGGAATCTTCAGCTGACTTTGATCCTTTGGAACTCGATCGCTATACGCGGCTGCATGAACTGACGCGCATGATGACCGAGAGCCTCACCGACATCATCAATGTGCAGCGCGTTATGGCGCGGCAGCTGGAAAATCTGGGCTCTGCTGCATCGTCTCAGGCACGCGATATTCAGCGGCAGCAGACCGAGCTGCAAGCACTGCGCTCACAGCCGTTGCAGACACTCGAAGCGCGGCTGGCGCATTTACTGAGGCAGGCTTCGCGCGAGGCGGGATGTGACGCTGAACTGGTCATCCATGGTGGCGAGGTCGAGATCGAGCGGGGCCTGATTGACCGGCTGATGGGCCCACTCGGCCACTTGCTGCGCAATGCGGTCGTGCATGGAATCGAACCACCGGATGAGCGCGAGCGTTACAGTAAACCGCGCACCGGCATGGTCTCGATCGCTGCTGCGGTATCGGCCAATGAGTTACGCCTCACGCTGCAGGATGACGGTCGCGGATTGGATATTGATCGTATCCGCGCGCGGGCGCAGGCCATCGGTTTGTTACGCGGACAAGCAACTCCGGATGCTTCAGCGCTGGCGGCACTGATCTTCGAGCCCGGCTTCTCAACGGCCAGCGAAGTCACCGCGCTCTCGGGTCGCGGCATCGGTCTGGATGCGGTACGTGTCGAGTTGCAGGCACTCGGCGGTCATATTGATGTCGATACCGAAGCAGGACAGGGCTGTCGATTCACTATTCGTTTGCCTGCATCGCTGGCCAGTGTGCAAGTGATCGTCGCGACGGCGGGTCGATGGCGGATTGCGTTAACAGCCAGCCAGTTACAGCAGGTTTTGCAGCTGGATCCGGCGCAGATCAAGCAAGACGATGACGGACGCCAGATGCGATGGCAGGGTGACGCGATACGCTTGTTGCATCTCGGTGCAGTGCTGGGGGATGCGCCGGTGCCTGTCGCCGGGGCGCGCGTGCCGGTGGCGGTGCTGCGCGACGGGAAACAGGTGCTGGCAGTGCAACTTGATGCGATCGAAGGTCAGCGCGAAGTCATTGTCAAGCATCCGGGGGCTCAGCTGGCGCAGGTGCCGGGACTGGCTGGTGCGACGCTGTTGAGTGATGGTGGCATTGCACTGATCATTGACCCGTTCCGATTGCCCGCTGTCGAAGCGGACGCTCAGCCAGCACCACCAGTGTCTGCTGCACCGGTGGTGCTGGTAGTGGACGACTCGCTGACGGTACGCCGCGCCAGCCAGCGTCTGCTCGAACGTCATGGCTATACGGTGGTGCTCGCGCGCGACGGCATCGAGGCACTGGAGCGCTTGCATCAGCAATGCCCGGCAGCAGTGTTGCTGGATATCGAGATGCCGCGCATGGATGGCTTCGAGTTGCTCGCTACCTTACGCGAGGAGGAGCGATTCCGTTCACTGCCGGTCGTGATGATTACTTCACGCATCGCTGAGCGGCATCGCGAGCGCGCGGCTCTGTTAGGCGCTACCGCCTATATGGGCAAACCCTTTGAAGAGACGGCGCTGCTCGCTCTGTTATCGCAAGTCTGTACGGCGCAGACAGCCCTTGCCTGAGTCTTTACTGTTTCCTGAAACATGCGGAGGTAGCGATGAAGGTGGAATGGAAGAGCAATCGCCGGCACAAGGGACTAAACCGCCCGCATGACCTGGTGGCCCTGGTGCTGCAGGGCGGCGGCGCACTTGGCGCCTACCAGGCCGGTGCGTTCGAGGAGCTATCCGGCACCGACTACCAGCCCGACTGGGTCGTGGGCGTATCCATCGGCGCGATCAATGCCGCGATCATCGCGGGCAATCCCCCGGCGCGGCGCGTCGAGCGGCTGACTGAGTTCTGGAATCAGATGTCGTCCGGAATCCCGCCCTACAGCGATCCGACCTCGGTGATGCCCTGGTTGCGTGCGATGACGGAAAACCTCGAGCAGCGCAGTGCACTGAATCAGTTCAGTGCCTGGCATGCGGCCTGGCTCGGTGTACCGGGCTTCTTCCAGCCGCGCGTACCGCCGCCGCCGTTTCAGCCGCCGGGCACACCGGGCGCGCTCAGCCTGTACGACACATCGCCATTGCGCGAAACGCTGGAGTCGCTGATTGATTTTGACCTGATCAACAATGGCAGCCTGCGCTTGTCGCTCGGCGCAGTGAATGTACGCACCGGTAATTCGCATTACTTTGATAATCGGGAAACCCGCATCGGCCCCGAGCATGTGATGGCCAGCGGCGCGCTGCCGCCCTCATTCCCGCCGGTGATGATTGACGATGAGATGTGGTGGGATGGCGGCATCCTGTCAAACACACCGCTGCAGCATGTGCTGGATCTGCGCGACGAGGATTGCTGCGTTCTGGCTTTCCAGGTTGACCTGTTCAGCGCGCGTGGCGATTTACCGCGCAACTTCGATGAGGTGCTGAAGCGGCACAAAGATATTCAGTATTCCAGCCGCACCCGATACACCAGCAACATGGTGACTGAGCTGACCAATACGCGTCGCGCGATCACAGATTTGGTCGCGAAGCTGCCTAAAGAATTACTGGACGACCCCGAGGTCGTGCATCTGAAAGATTTTGCCGAGGTCGCGCCGATTGATATCGTGCACCTGATTTATCGCCAGAGCCCGTTCGAGCGTGAATCCAAGGATTATGAATTTTCGCGCGATACGCTGCGCGAGCGCTGGGAAGCGGGGCGACGCGATATGAGTGACACGCTCACGCATCCGGACTGGCTGAAACGCGCAGGGCGCGATGAAGGCGCGACGCAATACGATCTGGCGCGACACAGTCGCGCCGTCAGCGAGGAGGCGAATTAAACAGGTATTGGTGGCCAGCAAAAATAATCCGCACCATCCATCAATCAAGCCACTTTTTTTACTACCTCATAGCGCTGCAAGGTACGCTTGCGCGCCTCGTCATGGGCCACGACGGGCCGCGGATAATCCTTACCCAGCGAGATGCCCGCCATCTGCAGTGTCAACTCCGGCGCTGTCCAAGGCGCATGGATGTATTTCGAACCCAGCTTCGCCAGCTGAGGCAGATAGCGTTGGATGAATTTGCCTTCCGCATCGAATTTCTCTGACTGCGTGACCGGATTGAAGATACGGAAATACGGTTGCGCATCACAGCCGGACGACGATGCCCACTGCCAGCCACCATTGTTAGCTGACAGATCAAAGTCATTCAGCATACGCGCGAAATAGGCTTCGCCACGCCGCCAGTCGATGCCGAGGTCTTTGATCAGGAAACACGCCGTCACCATTCGCAGGCGGTTATGCATGTAGCCGCTCTGATTCAGCTGCAGCATCGCCGCATCCACCAGCGGGTAGCCGGTGCGCCCCTCGCACCAGGCGTTGAACAGTTCGTCTGCCTGCGCGCCTTCCTCCCAGACGATGCGGTCATAGTCGCTCTTGAACGAGGAGCCGCTCGCCACCTGAGGATGGTGATACAGGATCATGAAATAGAAATCGCGCCATACCAGCTCCGCCAGCCAGACAGCTGCGCCGTCGGCGCGGGTGCCGGACTGAATCGCCTCCATCGCATGCCGCGCCAGCGAGCGGACTGACACGGTGCCGAAACGCAGATGTACCGACAGGTAGGACGGCCCCTTAACCGACGGGTAGTCACGCGTGCTGCCATAGCGTGCGAGACGTGGCAGGAAGTCATCCAGCAATCGCTGGCCGCCGCTCATGCCGGTCGGTATATGCAGCGCTTCCAGGTCCACTACATCGAAACCGAGTTGCTCCAGCGACGGAATCGCCGGCGATGGTGACGGCAGTGCAAGCTGATTTTCTGCCGGCGTGCAATCGAAATGCGGTATCCGGCTGCTGTCCAGCCCGCCGACCGGCGTCTGGAATTTTTTCATCCAGGCATTCTTGTACGGCGTGAATACCGAGAACGGCTTTGCCGACAGCGACAGTACCTCGTCCTTTTCGAAGATCACCTGATCCTTGAACGATAAGAACTGTCGGCCCTCTTGCGCCAGCGCATCAGCCACGTCGCGGTCGCGTGTGATCGCATACGGTTCATAGTCGTGATTGCAGAATACCGCGTCGATCTCGAGCTCGCGCGCCAGCTGCGGCAGCAGCTCGGTTGCGCGACCGTGGTGTACCAGCAGCCCGCCACCCTGTAGTTTCAGTTCCGCATCCAGCTCGACCAGGCTGGCGTGAAGGAATGCGACACGGCGATCCAGCGTGCCATGTGAGCGCAGCGGGTCGAGAATATCCTTGTCAAAAATGAAAACACAGAACACCTGAGCGCCCGAGGTCAGCGCGTGGTGCAGCGCTGCATGGTCAAAGCTGCGCAGGTCGCGCCGGAACCAGACCAGCGCGCGGTCAATTTTTTTCATGAGAGTGTCAGGTGTCATGCGCAAGGCGCAAACCTGCAGTGTAACGGCGCTGCGGCGAACAGGTGCAATGCTGCTAAAATGCGCACCATGGCCAAGCAAGGCAAGTCGTACTCCCCCAAGACCTCCGCCAGTGGCGCGGACGGCACCGATTTTTCCCCGAATGTCCCTGAGTTGCAGCTCGCCGATCACTTCCTGATCGCGATGCCGTCCATGCTCGACCCCGTTTTTGGCGGTACCGTGGTGTATGTCTGCGAGCACAACGCCGAGGGCGCGCTGGGCATGATCATCAACCGTCCGACCGACATGACGATGGGCGTGCTGTTCGAACGCCTCGAACTGACGCTGGAAATCGGCCCGCATGGTGAGCCGCGTTCCGGCAGGCCGGTGATGTTCGGTGGTCCTGTGCAGGTCGAGCGCGGCTTCGTGCTGCATGCGCCGGATGATAAGTACAGTTCATCGCTGGTTGTGTCCGACCAGATCGCGCTGACCACTTCGCGTGACGTGCTCGAAGCCGTTGCGGCGGGTCGCGGTCCGCAGCGCCTGATGGTCACGCTCGGCTGCGCGGGCTGGAGCGCGGGGCAGCTGGAAGAAGAAATTTTGCGTAACGGCTGGCTGACCGTGCAGGCTGACCCTGCCGTGCTGTTTGATACGCCGGTCGAGGAGCGCTTCACCGCGGCGATGCACCTGCTCGGTATCGATCCGACCGATCTGGCCGGAGAAGCCGGTCATGCCTGAGGTACTTCCTCGCGCATGAGCACGGTGATTGCGTTCGATTTTGGTCTCAAGCGCATTGGCGTCGCGGTGGGCAATACGCTGCTCAAGCAGGCCACACCGCTGGCGGTGATCGAGGCCGCCACCAATGACGGCAAGTTTGCCGCGATCGGTGAAGTGCTGGGTGAATGGCAGCCGCAGCAGCTGGTGGTTGGTTTGCCGCTGCACCCGGACGGCGCGGAGCACGCGATGAGCGTGCGCTGCCGGCGTTTTGCCAATCAGTTGCATGGTCGTTACGGAATACCTGCGGTGCTGGTCGACGAACGCTATACCTCCGCAGTGCTGACGGCGCAGCGCGGGCAGCATCTCGATAGCGAAGCCGCGGCCCTGATACTCCAACAATACTTTGACCAACATGAATCCTGCTGAACTCGATGCCGAGGCGCTGTACGCGCACCTGGAAGCCAGCGTGGTGTCCGCGCTGAGCGGCACGGACAAGCTGGCTGTGGCCGGCATTTACTCGGGCGGTGCCTGGCTGGCCGAGCGTCTCGCAAAAAAACTCGGCGTGACCGACATCGGCTTCGTCGATGTGTCCTTCTATCGCGATGATGTTGCCGAGCGCGGACTGTCGGCCGGAGTAAAACCGAGCCAGATTCCCTTCGACGTCGATGGCGCGACCATCCTGCTGGTCGACGATGTGCTGTATACCGGCCGCACCACGCGTGCCGCGATCAATACGCTGTTCGACTACGGTCGTCCGGCGAAGATCATGCTGGCAGCGCTGGTGGATCGCGGCGGCCGTGAGCTGCCGGTCGCAGCCGACTTCGTTGCACAAACCGTCACGCTGGCAGACAAGGATCTGCTGGTATTGCAAAAGGCCGACGATGGCCGCCTGACCCTGACCATAGACCATGCATAACCCGCAATTAAATCAACATGGCGAGCTGCAGCACCTGATCACGCTGGACGGGCTGCCAAAGGCCATCATCAATCGTATCCTCGATACGGCCGAGTCCTTCGTCGGCGTCAGCGACCGTGAAGTGAAGAAGGTGCCGCTGATGCGCGGCAAGAGCGTGTTTAATCTGTTCTTCGAGAACTCCACGCGCACCCGCACGACCTTCGAGATCGCGTCGAAGCGCTTGTCGGCCGATGTGATCAACCTGAACATCTCGGCGTCATCCACCGCGAAGGGCGAGTCGCTGCTCGACACCATCGATAACCTGTCCGCGATGCATGCCGATATGTTCGTCGTGCGTCATGCGCAGTCCGGTGCGCCCTACCTGATCGCGAAGCACCTGACCGAAACCGGTCAAGACCATGTGCATGTGGTGAATGCCGGCGACGGGCGCCATGCGCATCCGACGCAGGGCCTGCTCGATATGTACACGATCCGGCACTACAAAAAAGATTTCAACAATCTGACCGTGGCCATCGTCGGCGACATTCTGCACAGCCGGGTCGCGCGCTCCGATATTCATGGGCTGACCACGCTCGGTGTGCCCGAGGTGCGTGCGATCGGACCACGCACGCTGCTGCCGGGTGGTCTGGAGCAGATGGGGGTGCGCGTGTTCACCGACATGAATGAAGGTTTGCGCGGTGTTGACGTGATCATCATGCTGCGCCTGCAGAACGAACGTATGACGGGCGCGCTGCTGCCGTCGGCACAGGAATATTTCAAGAGCTATGGCCTCACGCCGGAGCGGCTGGCACTGGCCAAGCCGGACGCGATCGTGATGCATCCGGGGCCGATGAATCGCGGCGTCGAGATTGATTCGGCCGTGGCCGACGGTGCGCAGGCGGTCATCCTGCCGCAGGTGACCTTTGGCATTGCGGTGCGGATGGCAGTGATGAGCATGCTGGCAGCGGCATGACGGGCGGGACAAGAACAAGATGACTATCCAGATCAAGAACGGCCGCGTGATCGACCCGGCGAACAAGGTTGATGCAGTGCTCGATGTGTATGTCGCCAACGGCAGGATCGCTGCGCTCGGCAGCAAGCCGTCCGGCTTCGATGCGCAACAGGTCATTGATGCCACCGGTCTCGTCGTTGCGCCCGGCCTGGTCGACCTGTCCGCGCGACTGCGCGAACCCGGCTATGAATACAAGGCCACGCTGGAATCCGAGCTCGACGCGGCGATCGCCGGGGGCGTGACCAGCCTGCTGTGCCCGCCCGATACCGATCCGGTGCTTGATGAGCCGGGACTGGTCGAGATGCTGGTGCATCGCGCGCGGCTGCTGAATCAGTCGCATGTGTACCCGCTTGGCGCATTAACGGTCGGTCTGAAAGGGAAGGAACTGACCGAAATGGCCGAGCTGACCGAGGCCGGTTGCGTCGGTTTCGCTCAGGCGGAGGAGACGATACAGGACAGTACGGTGCTGCTGCGCGCGATGCAGTACGCAAAAACTTTTGGCTACACCGTCTGGCTGCGGCCTCAGGATCCGCATCTCGGCAAGGGTGGTGTCGCGCATAGTGGTCCGCTGGCGTCCAGGCTTGGTTTGTCCGGTGTGCCGGTGATCAGCGAGACGATTGCGCTACACACAATTTTCGAGCTGATGCGCAGCACCGGCGCGCGCGTGCACATCTGCCGTATTTCATCGGCAGCGGGCATCGACCTCGTGCGTGCGGCACGCGCCGAAGGATTGCCGGTCAGTTGTGATGTTGGTGCGCACCACGTGCACCTGACCGATAACGACATCGGCTTCTTCGATCCGAACGCGCGTCTGACGCCGCCGCTGCGCAGCCAGCGCGACCGCGATGCGATCCGCTCGGCGCTGATCGACGGCACCATCGATGCGATCTGCTCCGACCACACGCCGCTGGATGATGAGGAGAAGTTGCTGCCATTTGGCGAGGCCTCGCCCGGCGCCACTGGTCTGGAGCTGCTGCTGTCACTGGCGATCAAGTGGGCTGACGAAGCGGTGCCGGGCAAAGAGGGTCTCGCCACCGCGATTGCGCGGGTCAGCTGCGATGCGGCGCGTATCGCTGGCGTCGATGCGGGTACGCTGAAAGTCGGCGGTATCGCGGATATCTGTGTGTTCGACCCGGACGCGCGCTGGAAAGTCGATGCATCGGCGCTGCGCAGTCAGGGCCGTCACACGCCTTTCCTCGGCTATGAATTGCCCGCGCAGGTCAGACACACCATCGTGTCCGGCCGGCTCGCGTTCAGCCGCTGACGATGTCTCGCCTGTTCGTCGCGCTGGGGTTGGCCCGGCTGGCTGTGCACCTGCTGGTCGGCCTGCTGAGGGTCGGTCTGCTATTCCCTTTTCTCAGCGCCGCCGGACGTGATCGTCGTGTGCAGCGCTGGTCGCAGCAGCTGGTGACGATTTGCGGCGTGACGATGCGCTTTGATCACACGCTGCAGCCGCAGGCCACATCACCGGCACTGATTATTTGCAACCATATCTCCTGGCTCGATATCTTCGTGATCAACACGCTGCATCCATGCCGCTTCGTTGCGAAGTCCGATATCCGCAGCTGGCCATTGATTGGTTGGTTATGCGAGCACACCGGCACGATTTTCATCGCACGTGGTAAGGCGCGTGATGTGCGGCGTATATATGAAGGTCTGGTGAAGAGTATTCACGACGGCGAGCGTGTCGCTTTCTTCCCTGAGGGAACGACTGCGCCGCAAGGCATCGTGCTGCCTTTTCATGCGAATCTGTTCGAAGCTGCGATCGAGGCGGAAGTGCCGGTACAACCATATGCGATTCGCTATGTGGATGCTGATGGCAGCCTGCACAGCTCGGCAGATTTCATTGGCGACATGAGTTTTGTCGAGAGTGTGATCGCGATCATGAAGAGTGGCGGGATGACGGCGGAGCTAATGCGCCTGCCACCGATCGCTACCAACGGCGCGCATCGGCGCGAATTGGCTGTGGCGGCGCATGATGCTGTCGGAAATGCTCTAAGCTCGACTGGTGATATGAGAATTGGGACTTTAGTCGACTGAAATTCATCATATCGCTGGACGACAGTTTGCGCTTCATGGAAATTCCGGGCTGATCGGTGCCGATATCTGGCACCTCATTCGGGCCTGATAGCAATGAAGTCAAATCCGCCGGAATCAATTTTTACTTCTGCGCCTGAGACCCTATATTCCACTGGCAGCGGGATGGCGGGCCGCTTTAGCGATTATGTTGTGTATGTCGATGAAAGCGGAGACCATGGAATGCGAGCGCTCGATCCGCATTACCCGCTATTTGTTCTGGCGTTTTGTGTTTTCCATAAACGGTATTACGCTGAGCATGTCATCCCCTCGCTACACAAGTTCAAGTTTGCGCACTTCGGTCATGATCTGATCGTCCTGCACGAACACGACATCCGAAAGGAGAAGGGCGAGTTTAGATTCGTCAGTCGTGCGTACCGGGAGCGCTTTCTTGCCGAACTGACAGACATCATTGATGCCAGTCATTTCATCCTGATCAGCAGTGTCATTGATAAGGCCAGGTTGCTGATTCAGGGCGATGAGAAGAAGCATCCCTATCATTTGGCGCTCGGATTCTGCCTTGAAACCTTGTACGAACTGCTCCAACACAGGGGACAAGATGATGCGTTGACGCATGTGGTGGTCGAGTCCCGGGGAAAACGCGAAGACACGGAACTAGAACTGGAATTTCGACGTATTTGTGACGGTTCAAACCGGTTGAGCAAGCCACTGCCTTTCGACATCATCTTTGCTGACAAACGGGCAAATTCGCCGGGCCTGCAACTTGCGGATCTTGTCGCGCGTCCAGTGGGCATAAGCGTATTGCGCCCGCTCCAGGAAAATCGAGCCTTCGAGATCTTGAAGCGTAAATTTTTTCGCAGCGGTAGCCGGGAGGATGGCAGCGAGGGCGTTGAAAATTGGGGATTGAAGCAATTTCCTCCGCCAGAAAGCGAAAGGCCCCGATGAATCTCACCGAGGCCAGAACGCCGACCGGGAACCCCCAGTCCACTTGCAGTTAGTATAGGCCAGGTAGGAAATCCCCTGCAAGCGCGGTCGGCTGATCCGGAACAAGTCGATATCAGACGTTGCCGGTGCCCGGCCTTTGAAAGCCCGGGCAGTCTACCTGCAACAACAGCCGATCCGACAGCCGCATCGCGCTGAGCTTCCCGCCCCATACACATCCGCTGTCGAGTCCGATCAGATGCTCGCGTTGCACCAAGCCGAGCGTGGACCAGTGCCCGAACACCACCGGATCATCAGCGGTACGCCGTCCGGGCACATCGAACCACGGCAGGTAGCCCGTCGGCGCATTGGCCGCACCTTCCTTGCTCGCGAATTCCATCTCGCCATCGGCGGTGCAGAATCGTAGCCGGGTTAGCGCATTCACGATGCAGCGCATACGATCCGCACCCTGCAGATCTTCATCCCATTGCGCCGGCTGGTTGCCATACATCGCGTGCAGGAAATCTCTCCAGTCATCGGACTGCAGCTTCGCTTCGACTTCGGCCGACAGTGCGATCACTTGCGCGGCGCTCCACTGCGGCAGCACGCCGGCGTGCACGACCAGATGTCCATCCGCGATCAGTGCCAGCGGCTGCCGGCGCAACCAGTCCAGCAGCTCGTCACGATCAGGTGCGTTCAGGATGTCATCAATGGTGTCACTGCGACCCGGCGCACGCACGCCCTGCGATACCGCGAGCAGATGCAGGTCATGATTGCCGAGCACGGTGCGGGCGCGATCTCCCAGATCCCTGAGCATTCGCAGTGTGCGCAGCGACTCGGGACCCCGGTTCACCAGGTCGCCGACAAATACCAGCGGCGCCCCCGGCGACACGGCGTCGATACGCTCCAGCAGACGTTCAAGTTCCGCCGCACAGCCCTGCAGGTCGCCAATCGCGAAAGTCGCCTTATCTGCTTCAAAATTTGTCATAACCGGCATTGTAGTTTTTGCAGTGAACGGAAGCTACTCGCGTAAAATGCGGCCTGTTTTCCTGCGTATCGAATTACCGAACTTGCAAGGGCTCGCATGATTCTCGTCACCGGCGGCGCCGGCTTCATCGGTTCCAATTTTGTTCTCGACTGGCTCGCCGGTAGCGATGAACCAGTCCTCAACCTCGACAAGCTGACCTACGCCGGCAATCCGGACAATCTGGCGTCGCTGCAGGGCAATGACAGGCACGTTTTTGTGCACGGCGATATCTGCGACCGCGCACTGGTGGCTTCGCTGCTGTCAAAGTATCAGCCGCGCGCGATCGTACATTTCGCCGCTGAAAGCCATGTTGATCGCTCGATCCACGGCCCCGGCGATTTTATCCGTACCAATGTCGATGGCACCTTCAGCCTGCTGGAGGCGACGCGCGCCTATCTGAGCACGCTGGACGATGCGGGTAAGGCGCGTTTTCGCTTCCTGCATGTGTCGACTGACGAAGTCTTCGGCACGCTGTCGCCGACTGATCCGCCGTTTTCTGAAACCACGCCATATGCGCCGAACAGTCCGTACTCGGCATCGAAGGCCGCCAGCGATCATCTTGTCCGCGCATGGCATCACACCTATGGTCTGCCAGTGGTTACCGGCAACTGCTCCAATAACTATGGCCCGCTGCAGTTTCCGGAGAAACTGATTCCGCTGATGATCGCGAACGCCCTCGCGGGCAAGCCGTTACCCGTGTACGGTGACGGCCAGCAGGTACGCGACTGGCTGTATGTGGGGGACCATTGCGCAGCGCTGCGCCGCGTACTCGATGCAGGTAAGCCTGGCGAGACCTACAACATCGGTGGCTGGAATGAAAAAGCCAACCTCGACGTTGTGCATACGCTGTGTGACCTGCTCGATGAGTTGAAGCCGGTAACGAACTCTTACAAGACACAGATCCAGTTCGTCACTGATCGTCCCGGTCATGACCGGCGCTATGCGATTGATGCGCGCAAGATCGAGCGCGAGCTTGGCTGGCGTCCGGCCGAGACCTTTGAGACGGGTATGCGCAAGACCGTACAGTGGTATCTGGAGCATCAGGATTGGGTGCAGAAAATACAGTCCGGCGCGTATCAGCAATGGATTGATAAAAATTACGAACAACGCGAAGGGAGCGCAGCATGAACCGTCGCGGCATCATCCTCGCCGGTGGTTCCGGCACCCGACTGTATCCGGCGACGATGGCGGTCTCAAAGCAGCTGCTGCCGGTGTATGACAAGCCAATGATCTATTACCCGCTGACCACGCTGATGCTGGCTGGCATACGCGACATCCTGCTGATCTCGACGCCGCAAGACACGCCGCGTTTCGAGCAATTGCTGGGTGACGGCAGCCAGTTCGGTATCAACCTGCAATACGCAGTACAAGCGTCACCGGATGGTCTCGCGCAAGCCTTCATCATCGGCCGCGATTTTGTCGGCCAACATCCGTCAGCGCTGATCCTGGGTGACAACCTGTACTACGGCCATGACCTCGATCCGAAGCTGAACGATGCAAACCGGCGTGAAAGTGGTTCGACCGTGTTTGCGTATCACGTGACGGATCCGGAGCGTTATGGCGTGGTTGAATTCGATGCGAATCGGCGTGCGATCAGTATCGAAGAAAAGCCGGCACGACCAAAATCAAATTACGCCGTGACCGGCCTGTATTTCTACGATACGCAGGTGTGCGACATCGCGGCATCGATCAAGCCATCCGCACGCGGTGAGCTGGAGATCACCGATGTCAATCGCGTGTATCTGCAGCAGGGCAAGCTGCAGGTTGAGGTGATGGGCCGCGGCATGGCCTGGCTGGATACCGGTACCCATGACTCGCTGATGGAGGCCGGGCAGTTCATTGCGACGCTGGAAAAGCGGCAGGGACTGAAGGTCGCTTGCCCGGAAGAGGTCGCGTACCGCAAGGGCTATATCAATGCGGCGCAATTAGAGAAGTTGGCCGAACCGATGAAGAAAAACGCCTACGGCCAGTATCTGTTGCGCTTACTGCAGGAAACGGTGTACTGATTCATGAATATCGTCCGCACTGATATCCCGGAGGTGCTGATCGTCGAGCCTACCGTCTACGGTGACGCTCGCGGATTTTTTTTCGAGAGTTTCAATCAGCGCCGTTTCGAAGCACTCAGCGGACTGTCGCTGAACTTCGTGCAGGATAATCATTCGCGCTCCGCGCGCGGTGTGTTGCGCGGTCTGCATTATCAGCTACATCAACCGCAAGGCAAACTGGTGCGGGTGATTGCCGGTGAAGTCTTCGATGTCTGTGTGGACCTGCGTCGCTCGTCGCCGACTTACGGCAAATCGGTCAGCGTTTTGCTGTCGGCCGACAATCACCGGCAGCTATGGATACCGCCGGGCTTCGCCCATGGCTTTCTGGTGACCAGCGACAGCGCAGATTTCGTCTACAAGACGACAGATTACTACGCGCCCGAACATGAACGGTCGGTGTTGTGGAATGATCCTGCACTCGCCATACCGTGGCCCTTGCAGAGCGAGCCGCTGCTGTCGGCGAAAGACAAAGCGGGATTGCCGCTGGCACAGGCAAAAACCTACGTATGAGAATTTTGATCACGGGTCGCAACGGTCAGGTCGGTGATGCGCTGACCCAGACCTTGCGGGGCATCGGTGAGATCATCGCCGTCGATCGCTCGCAGCTGGATCTCACGAATCCGGACGCGGTGCGTACGGCGATACGCGAGCTGCAGCCAGCGATTGTCATCAATGCAGCCGCTTATACCGCCGTCGATGCGGCCGAGGCTGACCAGGCGATGGCCTTTCGTATCAATGCCGACGCGCCACGCGTGCTTGCGGAGGAAACCGAGCGTCTCGGCGCAACCTTGATTCACTATTCCACAGATTATGTATTCGACGGCAGCAAGGATGGCGCCTGGCTGGAAGATGACGCACCCGCGCCGCTGTCGGTCTACGGGCGGAGTAAGCTCGCCGGTGAGCAAGCGATCGCCGATGTCGGTGGGGCGCACCTGATCCTGCGTACCAGTTGGGTGTATGGACTGCGCGGGAAGAATTTCCTGCTGACTATGCTCAAGCTGGCTGAGACCCGTGATGCATTGTCTATCGTCGATGACCAGATCGGTGCGCCGACCTGGCGCATGACGATCGCCGAGGCGACCGCGTCCATCATCCGCGATGCAGGTGAGCCTGCGCAGCTTGCGGCGCTGTCGGGCATCTATCATCTGTGCGCGGATGGATACACCAGTTGGTTCGGCTTCGCGCAGGCGATCTTCGCAGATGCTTCGGTCGCGAATAAGCCGAGACTGCAGCCGATTACGACCGCCGATTATCCGACGCCGGCGCAGCGGCCGAAAAACTCGATCATGAACACCGACAAATTCCGCCGTACTTTCGGCGACCTGCCGGCATGGAATGATGCACTGGCGGCGTGCCTGCAATTGCGCACAACGCACTGACGAGAGATTGAACGAAGGACCTGATCCATGGCAAACGCAACCCTGACTCCGGGCATCTTCAAGGCCTACGACATACGCGGCGTACTTGGCAGCACGCTGGACGCGGCGATCGCGACACAGATTGGTCTGGCCTTTGGTTCCGCCGCGCGCGCGAAGGGCGAGACGACGGTCGTGATTGGTCGCGACGGCCGCCTGTCCGGACCTGAACTGTCGGCGGCGCTGGCCGCAGGCCTTCAGGCCACCGGCGTCGACGTGATCGATGTCGGCATGGTCGCCACGCCGATGCTGTATTTCGCGACCTATGCGCTGGCCGCGCAAAGCGGCATCATGGTCACCGGCAGCCATAATCCGCCGGACTACAACGGTTTCAAGATGGTACTGGCCGGCGAGGCGATCTATGGTGATGCGATTCAGTCGCTCTACCGTCGCATCCTCGGAAAGGATTTCCAAACCGGGCAGGGCAGTTATCGTCAGCATGATATTCGTGCCGCGTATCTGGAGCGTATCTTGTCCGACGTGAAGCTCGCGCGCCCGCTAAAGATCGCAGTTGACTGCGGCAATGGCGTGGCCGGTGACATCGCCGGCGAGTTGTATCGCGGACTCGGCTGCGAAGTGACCGAACTGTTCTGTGAGGTTGACGGACATTTTCCAAACCATCATCCGGACCCTGCGCATCTGGAGAACCTCGAAGATCTGATTCATGCGCTGGCCAAGGGCCCCGAAGAAATCGGTCTTGCGTTTGACGGCGACGGTGATCGCCTCGGCGTCGTCACCAAGGACGGACAGGTTATCTTCCCTGATCGCCAGCTGATGCTGTTTGCGCAGGATGTCCTTACACGCCATCCCGGCGGTACCATTTTGTACGACGTGAAATGCACGCGGCATATCGCACCGGTGGTCACCGCGGCCGGCGGCAAGCCGCAAATGTGTCAGACCGGTCATTCGCTGGTGAAGGCGAAAATGCGCGAGACCGGCGCGCCGTTCGGCGGCGAGATGAGCGGTCATCTGTTTTTCAAGGACCGCTGGTATGGCTTTGATGATGGCCTGTATGCAGGCGCGCGTCTGCTGGAGCTGGTGAGCCGCATGCAGGACATCACGGCTAGCCTGAACGCCTTGCCGCAATCGATCTCGACGCCTGAGCTGCAGGTCCCGCTGGCCGAAGGAGAAAATCATGCGCTGGTCGCGCGTATGCAGAAAGAGGCGCAATGGCCGGGAGCATCGCAGGTCATCACCATCGACGGCGTGCGCGTTGAATATCCGGATGGTTTTGGTCTGTGCCGCGCATCGAATACGACGCCGGTGCTCGTATTGCGCTTTGAGGCCGAGGATGAGGCAGCGTTAGCACGTATACAGAAATCGGTTGGTGACGCGATTATCCGCATCAAGCCAGATGCGCAACTGCCATTCTGAACACCGGATGAATTTTTCCCTGCGTCTTTATTCCCTGCTGTGGCGGTGTTTGCTGCCGCTGGTATTACTGCGACTGTTGTGGCTAGGCCGACGCGAGCCGGGATACCGCGCGCATATCGCCGAGCGCCTGGGGCGATATAAAGTCAAACCCGCTGCGCCCCTGCTCTGGCTACACGCAGTATCGATCGGCGAAACGCGTGCGGCCGAGCCACTGGTGCGCGCATTGCTGGCGGAATATCCGGAACATCATTTGCTCCTGACGCATATGACGCCGACCGGCCGTGCGACCGGAAAAGCGCTGTTCGGCGACGAGCCGCGTATCGTTCAGGCCTACCTGCCGTATGACAATCTGTCGATGACGGCGAGGTTCATTCGCCATTACCGGCCACGCATTGGTCTTCTGATGGAGACGGAGGTGTGGCCATCCCTGCTGGCTTCCTGTGAGCTTGAAGGTGTTCCGGTCGCGCTGATCAATGCGCGACTCTCCGAGCGCTCGCTGCGACGCGGCCAACGCTTCGCAGGTTTGCTCGGTGATGCAGCGCAACGATTCGCGCTCGTGGCCGCGCAGACGTCAGCGGATGCGACGCGCTTGGCTGAGATGGGTGCGCGTCATGTACAGGTCACCGGTAACCTGAAATTCGATGTCAATTTGCCCGACGCGATGCGCGCGGCTGGCGCGCAGCTGCGCGTGAAGATCGGCGCGCGGCCGGTGCTGCTGTGCGCGAGCACGCGCGAGGGTGAGGAGGCCTTGCTGCTGTCCGCCTACATGCAGGCGACATTGCCTCCTGATTTTCTGCTGATGATCGTACCGCGTCATCCGCAGCGCTTCGTCGACGTCGCCAAGCTATTTGAGGATCAGGGTCTGCGTGTCGTCTGCAAATCGCAGCTGAAGGGTGAGGCGGTGCCGGCTGATGCACAGATACTGCTCGGTGACACGATGGGCGAGATGGTCGCGTACTACACTGCCTGCGATTTCGCATTCATCGGCGGCAGCCTGCTGCCGCTGGGCGGGCAGAACCTGATCGAGGCCTGTGCCTGCGGCAAGCCGGTGTTACTGGGACCGCATACGTTCAATTTTGCGCAGGCCAGCGAAGAGGCCATTGATCAGGGCGCCGCGCTGCGTGTCTATGATGCGTCACAGGTGTTCGGGATCGCATTCGATCTGCTGATGGAGCGCGAGCGTCTGGTACAGATGTCGCAGGCGGCACAGCGCTTCGCGGATAGCGAGGGGGGTGCAACTATGAAAACCGTAAGCTTGTTGCGTGAAGCAATTGTTTGACTGCTTGCGATTGGTGCAGTGTCAATCCAGCCCGAAAGCTTCGATACTCATCACGGATGCCGCTTTTAGCAGGCGGCGATCGAAACAGGCGAATAAGACATCTTCTGACGTTCTTTGTTTCATCATGCGCGCTGAGGCCAGCTGCACGCTGTCATAGGCGCGAAGTGCAAAGGCGTCGGCCAGTTCGCCGGCTGCTTCGGCCAGCGCTTGGGTGACTTCGGAGATGGCGAAACCTGACCATGCCTCGGCCAGGTTTTGTTTGCAGCCGTCGATTTCCTTTGCATCACGCGGCTGTTCACGTGCTCGTCGTGATAATGCTGCCATTGCCTCGACCCATGTGATCCTGCTTACCGCAATGGCTGAAGCTTGATCTGCGAGCTTCTCCATCTGGTCGCTGTACTCTTCTTCGAAATAGAGCTTGATCAGCGCAGAGGTATCGCAAAAGAGGATCAATTACGATCCTCCAGAATCATCTCGCTCAGTGTTTTTCCGCCCCCGGACAGTTTCCTGCGTTTTCTGGGAAATGTCGGCTTACTGCCATTCCAGCTGATAAGACCCTCGCTTACCATCGCCGCAAGATCATGCTGCGCCGGTTCAGGAATCCCAACGATGCGGGCGATTGGTTTGTTGTGGGAGGTGACTTCAATGATCTCTCCGGCCCTCGCACGGGCAAGGACGCTCGACAGTTGTGCCTTCAGATCCCGAACAGGAATAGCCATCGCTCCCCCTTGAAAATAGGCTAATTTTAATCAAATTCTATGGATTTGTGACTACAAGTTGTCATTATTTTATTTTCTGGCCAGCTTGGGTATCGATCGAAATTCTTGGTCTGAGAATATTGCTGGAGCAATGGCGGGAGTAGAGCCGCGCGAAGTTCGCAGACCTAGACGCCGACCCGCAGGTGATGGAATTTTCCCCCTGCGTCGCTGGGAGCGAATATTCAGTACCGGGTCGCGAAGCCATACAAATAACAAGGGCCAGTCGTCTGACCGGCCCTTGATGTGGCGGTGCTGGTTATGCTTACGGCTTTCCAGCCTCATTCAACCCACCACCGAGCGAGCGATACAGATCGACTGCATTGGTCAATCTCAGCAAACGCGTGGCCAATAGCTGCTGCTCCGCAGAGTACAGATCTCGCTCCGAGTCGAGTACCTCGAGGTAGTTGGCGACGCCACTCTTGTAGCGCGTCTGCGCGAGTTCAAGGCGTGCAGCCTGTGAATTGCGCACCGCTTCCTGAGCGGCGATCTCATCGGCGAGGGTCGCGCGCGCATCCAGTGCGTCGGCTACTTCACGGAAGGCCGTCTGAATCGCCTTCTCATAATTCGCCACAGCGATATTCGCGCGGACTTTCGCGAGGTCGAGGTTGGCGCGGTTACGACCGAAATCGAAGATCGGCAGTGACAATGCTGGCGAGAAGATCCAGGTACGCGAATCATTTTCAAACAGATTCGATAGTGACGGACTCGCCAGTCCGACACCCGCCGTCAGCGAGATTCGCGGGAAAAACGCAGCGCGCGCCGCGGCGATGTTCGCCTGATTCGCGCGCAGCTGCCGCTCCGCCGCGCGGATGTCAGGGCGCTGCGTCAGTAAGTCCGACGGCAGTCCGGCGACGATATCAGCCGTGATCACCTGCGCCGACAGAGTCGCCTGTTGTTCGGGCAGCTTGACGCTGCTGCCGGTCAGCAGCGCCAGCGCATTCACGCTCTGCGCATGCTGGCGCTTCAAGGCCAGCGCGGAGACGGTGGCCGATTGCACCAGCGCCTCGCTCTGACGCAGATCGAGCGCATTCGTGATGCCTGCATCGAAACGCTGCTTGACCAGATCATAGGAACTACGACGCGCCTTCAGCGTGTTACCGGCGATCTGCACTTGCTCAGCCAGTGCGCGCTCGCTCAGCCAGACTTTTGCGACTTCACTGATCAGCGTGATCTGCGCCGCACGCTGCGCTTCTTCCGTCGCCAGAAATTGCGACAGCGCTGCATCCGACAGATTCTTTACGCGTCCGAAAAAATCCAGCTCATAGGCGGTCATGCCGACACCCACCTGATACAGGGTCGACTTGTAGGGTTCGCCCCGGAATATCTGGCGGGAAGAATTCACGCCAGCCGTCGCATTCACCGTCGGCAGCTGGTCAGCGCGCTGGATGCCATAGATGGCCCGCACTTCCTCTATACGTAATGCAGCAGTTTTGAAATCACGGTTATTCGCCAGCGCCTGTGCAATCACCAGCTGTAACTCCGGATTCTGGAAGAACTCGCGCCAGCCGATATCAGCCGCCGTGCTGCCTTCCATGGCCGGTGTTGTGAACTGTCCGGGTACCGGCGCTTTTGGCAGCAGGAAGTCTGGCAGGATCTGGCAGCCGGACAGCATTAAACATGCGGCGGCCATCGTAGTAGTAAGGATTTTTGTAGTCATATTAAAGGCCCTTGTCCTCGTCGATGTGCGCGGCATACAGCTTGCGCTGTCGTTCGCTGCCTTTAAAAATGCGGCGGATCACGATGAAGAACACCGGTACGAAGAACACCGCGAGTACCGTAGCCGTGATCATTCCGCCCATCACGCCGGTACCGATCGCGCGCTGGCTGGCAGAGCCGGCGCCAGTGGCAACCACCAGCGGCAGCACGCCCAGAATGAACGCAAACGAGGTCATGATGATCGGGCGGAAGCGTAGCCGCACGGCCGTCAGCGTTGCCTGCAACAGATCCATGCCGCTGGCTTGCAGGTCTTTCGCGAATTCAATGATCAGAATCGCGTTCTTCGCTGACAAGCCGATGATGGCGATCAGGCCGACCTTGAAGTACACATCATTCGGCATACCGCGCAGCACAGTAAATGCGACCGCGCCCAGCACGCCGAGCGGCACCACCAGTAGCACCGCGATCGGGATCGATGTACTTTCGTACAGCGCCGCCAGCACCAGGAACACCGCCAGCAGCGACAGCGCGAACAGCAGGGTCGCGGTTGAGCCTGCCGCCTTTTCCTCTAGCGACTGACCGGCCCATTCGTAGCCTATGCCCTGCGGCAGTTGCGCGACCAGTTTCTCGACCTCGACCAGTGCATCACCGGATGATTTTCCCGGTGCGGCGTCGCCCTGAATCTTCATTGCCGGATAGCCATTGAAGCGTACCAGCTGCACCGGACCATTCACCCACTTATTCGTCGAAAACGCGGAGAACGGCACCATCACGCCCTGATTATTGCGCACGAAGACCTTGTCCAGGTCTTCCGGCATCAGACGCTTTTCCGGCGCGGCCTGCACAATCACGCGCTGCTGGCGGCCAAGATTCGGAAAGTCGTTCACATAGACCGAGCCAAAGGTGCCGGACAGCGTCGCATTGATATCCGTCAGCGTCAGACCGAGTGCATTCGCCTTGTCACGATCGATCTCGAGGCGCAGCTGCGGTGAGTCTTCCATACCTTCCGGCCGCGCACTCTTGATGACGGCGCTCTTGCTCATCATGCCGAGCAGCTGGTTACGTGCAGCCAGCAGCGCGTCATGACCGAGGCCGGCGCGATCCTGCAGTCGCAGCGAGAAACCAGTGGCGTTGCCCAGTTCGCGGATCGCCGGCGGGTTCACGGTAAAGACGATCGCGTCGCGGATAATGGCCATCAGCATCATCGCTTTCTTTGCGATGCCTTCCGAGCTCAGCTCCGGCGTCTCGCGCTCTTTCCAGTCTTTCAGCGGAACAAACAAAAGGCCACCGTTTTGTCCGGTGCCGGAGAAGGAATAACCGAGCACCGACACAATGCCCGCCACGCCCGGTTGCTTCAGGAAATACTGCTCAGCTTGTTCCATCACGGACAGCGTGCGCGGCGTTGATGCACCCGGCGGCAGCTGCACGTTCGCCAGCAGGTAGCCCTGATCTTCTGCCGGCAGGAAGGCGGTCGGCATGCGCGCGGCGATGAACACGACCGCCGCAATGATCGCGGCATAGATCGCCATCGTGCGGCCGGTGGATTTCAAGATGCGCGACACCCAGTGCGTGTAGCCGTCCGAGGTACGGCGAAACAGTCGGTTGAATGCACCGAAAAATCCCGGCTTTTCGTGATGTCCTTCGGGAATCGGCTTGAGCAGTGTGGCGCAAAGTGCCGGCGTCAGCGTCAGCGCCATGATCGCGGAGAACACCATCGATGACACCATCGCCATCGAGAACTGACGATAGATCGCGCCCACCGAGCCGGTGAAGAACGCCATCGGTACGAACACCGCGATCAGCACCAGTGTGATGCCGACGATCGCGCCGGTGATCTGGCCCATCGCCTTGATGGTTGCTTCGCGCGGCGGCAGATGTTCCTCGGCCATGATGCGCTCGACGTTCTCGACCACCACGATCGCATCATCGACCAGGATACCAATTGCCAGCACCATGCCGAACATGGTCAGCACATTGATCGAGTAGCCGAACATGGCCATCGTCGCAAAGGTACCCATCAGCGACACCGGTACCACAATCGCCGGAATGATCGTGTAGCGCAGGTTCTGCAGGAACAGCAGCATCACCAGGAAGACCAGGATCACTGCCTCGACCAGGGTCTTCACGACTTCTTCGATCGAGATCTTGATGAACAGCGAGGTATCGTAGGGAATCACATATTCAATACCGGGCGGGAAGTACTTCGACAGCTCGGCCATTTTTTCGCGTACCAGACGCGCGGTCTCGAGCGCGTTCGCTGTCGGTGTGAGCTGGATGCCGACAGCGGCGATCGGCTTGCCATTCAGGCGTGCCGAGAAGCCGTAGGACTGGCCGGCGACCTCAACGCGTCCGATGTCACGAACACGCACGGTGGCGCCACCAGGCAGCGCGCGCAAGACGATATTGCCGAATTCTTCCGGTGTGGCCAGCTGGCCGGTGATAACGATGGAGGTAGCAATGCGCTGCGTAGCGGGTGCTGGAAGATCACCAAGCACGCCGGCGGAGAATTGCGCGTTCTGCGTCTTGATCGCGGTAACCACATCCGTCGGCGTGAGCTTGAAGCCGACCAGCTTGTCCGGATCAATCCAGACACGCATCGCGCGTTCGGTGCCGAACAGCTGCGCGACGCCGACGCCGGGGATACGTTTGATCTCGTTGAGCACGTTACGCGCGATGTAGTCACCGAGCGCCACCGGCGTGATGCGCTCGTCGGTCGCGCGCAGGTTCACGAACATCAGCAGATTACTGCGCGCGCGCGTGATGGTGACGCCTTGCTGTACGACCGCCTGCGGCAGTCGCGCTTCAATACGCTTCAGGCGGTTCTGAACATCGACAGCCGCCAGTTCAGGGTTGGTGCCGGTTTTGAACGTCACCGATACCGACGACCCGCCATCGGACTGGCTTTGCGATTCGATATACAGCATGTTTTCCGCGCCGTTCATCTCCTGTTCGATCAGACTGGTGACGCTCTCGTCCACCGTCTGCGCGGAGGCGCCGGGATAAATTGCGTTGACGATGACGGTCGGTGGCGCGATCGTCGGATACTGCGAGATCGGCAGGTTAGGAATCGAGAGGATGCCGGCGAGCAGGATGAATAGTGCGATCACCCATGCGAACACGGGCCGGTCAATGAAGAACTTTGCCATGTCGGGGCTTCCTTATTTCTTGGCCGGCGCGGCAGGCGTCGCGGCTGCAGGCGTTGCTGCTGCAGGAGTCGCCGGTGCGGCATTGGCGGCAGAGGCGCCCGCCGGTGTCCACGGCAACGCCTTGACCGGTGCGCCCGGCTTCACTTTTTGCAAGCCCTCGACAATCACGGTGTCGCCTGCCTTCAGGCCGTTGCTGACGATCCAGTTTGCGCCGTAGGCGCCTTCGGTTTTCACCGGACGCGGCGCAACCTTGCCTTCGGCATCGACCGTCATCACGACAGCGCCATCGAGTGTGCGCATCACCGCCTGCTGCGGCACGGTGATCGTGCCCGGCCGCACGCCCTGCTCAAGTCGCACACGCACATACATGCCCGGCAGCAGTGTCTGCTGCGCGTTCGGGAATTGCGCGCGCAGGATCACGGAGCTCGATTGCGGATCGACCACTGCCTCGGAGAACAGTAGCTGGCCTTGCTGCGGGTAAGCGCGGCCGTCTTCGGTCACCAATGTCAGCTTCGCCTTCACGCCATGATGGCCTGACTGCGCCATGATTTCGCGTAGTCGCGCCATCTCGACGGAGGATTGTGTCAGCGTGACATAGATCGGATCCAGCTGCTGGATCACTGCCAGCGGATGTGTATCGTTCGCGGTGACCAGCGCACCTTCGGTAATCAGCGTACGACCGATGCGACCCGAGATCGGCGCCGTGATCGTCGCATAGGCAACATTCAGCTTCGCGGTATCGAGTGAGGCACGCGCGGCACCCACATCTGCGGCGGCCAGCTTCTGCGCGCTGACAAGATCGTCGAACTCCTGTTTGCTGATGGCATTCGTTTCGACCAGTGCCTTGTAGCGATTGACCTTGGTGGTGGCCAGTCCGAGGTTGGCCTCGGCGCGCGCCAGTATCGCTTCGGCGCTGGCTTGTGCAGCCTTGTAGGGTGCCGGATCGATCAGGTACAAGGGCTGGCCAGCCTGCACGGCACCGCCTTCGTTGAAATAGCGCTTTTGCACGATGCCACCCACACGCGCCCGAACCTCGGCGGTGCGCACCGCTTCGACCCGCCCCGGCAATTCGCTGATATTGGCGACCTGCTCCGGCGAGACCGTGATCACCGACACCATCGGTGGCGGCGGTGCCGCGTTAGCGGCTGCAGGGTCTTCTTTTTTTCCACAGGCGGCTGCGGCCAGCAGCATCGCGGGGATCAGGAAATTGCGTGCAGTGTTTTTAATAGTCATAGATGGTCGCACTAAAAAAATCCGAAAAAATGACCTGCCGGCGTCTGTCGACAGAGAAGGTCAATGACGGGAAAAGACCCGGAAAGCAGCCGGGACAGCTAACGGCAATCGTCCCGGACAGGCACTGAACAACAAGACTAGCTACGAATACCCGGGATCTCCGCGGGCATGTAATGATTGAATTAACGACCGTCGAGCAGCGTGTTCACGCCAGCCAGATCGGCTTCTGCCAGCGAACCCGCCGCAGCCTTCAGCTTCAGGCCTGCCAGCAGGGTCTCATAGCGTGCTTTCGCCAGATCCCGGCGGGTCGAGTACAGCTGCTGCTGCGCGTTCAGCACATCGATATTGATGCGCACGCCGACTTCATAGCCGGTTTTATTAGCTTCCAGCGCAAGCCGGCTCGATGTTTCGGCCGCCTCCAGCGCACGCACCTGCGATAGGCCGTTCTGTACGCCGAGATACGCAGTGCGCGCACCCTGCGCCGCGTTGCGGCGCGCGGTATCGAGATCGGTACGGGCTTTCTCGGCGAGCGCAACAGCTTGCGTGACCTGGCTGCTGGTGGCGAGTCCGGTGAAGATCGGAATGTTCAGCTGTACGCCAATGCTCGTAGTGTTTGATGAGGTCGGAAAGAAACTTTTGGCATCGGTGTAGGCCGCGACCGCATCCAGCGTCGGCAGATGGCCCGAGCGTGCGCGCGACACTTCGAGTTTCGCGATTTCCGAGGCCAGTGACTGCGCGGCGACAGCCGTGTTACCAGCTTCGGCACTCGCCACCCATGTTTCGATATTTGCCGGCTCAGGCGCAATCAGCTTCACATGCGAATGCAGACTTTGAAGTTGGTCGGGCAATTTCCCGGTAACGACCGAAAAATAGTTGCGTTTGACCTCCAGATCATTCAGCGCGGCGATTTCCTGTGCCTGTGCGAGATCGAAGCGGGCTTGCGCTTCATGCGTATCGGTGATGGTCGCGGTGCCGACCTCGAAATTGCGTTTTGCCGACTCCAGCTGCTCGCTGATCGCAGCCTTCTGCGCCTGTATGAACGCAATCGCGTCCTGTGCAGCCAGCACGTCGAAATAAGCCTGTGCAACCCGCAGCGCGAGATCCATTTTCGCCTGCTCGAATTGGACCTCACCCGTGGCGACAGCGAGTTTGCTCTGGCCGTAGGCGATGAAGTTATTCAGGTTGAAGACCGGTTGCTTCAGCTGTACCTGATATTTCTGGTCCGTGTAATTAAACGGCGTGGCATTACCACTGACGACACCATCGCCTGTCACCTTCGACACTGCTCCTGTAAAAGCAGCCTGTGGCAGCAAGCCGGCGAGTCCCTGCGCTTTTTTCTCGGCGGTGGCATCGCGCTGGAAGCGAGCGCTGGCAATCTGACTGTCATAGGCCAGCGCATCCTGGTAAGCCTGCAGCAAATCGAGCGCCGAGGCATTCATCGACATCAGTGCCGCGGTCACCAGCGTTGCTAGGGGAGTCTTGCGCATTATTTTTCCTGTGGATCCTGTATTCATCGATAAAGCCGCTCAGTAGGTCGGCATGCTGCGATCAACCTGCAGCGCCCATGCATCGACACCGCCGGCGAGATTAATCATGTTGTCGTAGCCGGCGCGTTCCAGAAAGTACGCGACCTGCATGCTGCGCGCGCCATGATGGCAAATGCACACGACCGCCCGGTCATCCGGCACCTCCTGCTGTCGGGCAGGCACGGTGGCCATCGGCATCAGTACCGATCCTGCGATATGGCAGGTCTGGAATTCCCAGGGCTCGCGTACGTCCAGCAGCAGCGGCGGCTCGCGATTCGCATCGGCGAGCCATGCGGCCAGTTCGACAGGCGTGATCTGCTGCATCGGCGGGCTCAGAAGTGGAAGGACGACGGCTTGACGGCGTTACGCAAGGGCTTGATGCTGGTCTCGAACAGTTTCTTCGTATCCCACGCATCCTCGGCAGTGCGCGTGATCAGGCAGGCGGACATCGCGGGCGCTTCACCCACCACACCGAGGATGCGACCACCGATACGAACCTGTGTCAGCAGCGCCTCGGCCATCACCGGTACCGAGCCGGATAGCAAGATGACATCGAAAGGCGCAGAGGAATTCGCGCTGCCGGTCCAGCCACGCGCGCCATCGCCGGCCTCGACGCTGACGTTATGGACACCGTATGCCTTCAGGTTGCGCTCAGCCAGCTGCTTGAGCTCGGGTTCGATCTCGACCGTCACCACATGCGCCGCATGTCGCGCGAGCAGAGCCGCCATATAGCCTGAGCCGGCGCCGATCTCGAGGACACGCTCGGTACCGCTCAGTTTCGCTTCCTGCAGCAGACGTGCCTCCAGCTTCGGTGACAGCAGGTTCTGGCCACACGGCAGCGGGATCTCGGTGTCGACAAACGCCAGACTCTGGTGCGCGAGCGGAACGAAGGCTTCACGGCGCACGGCGACCAGCGTTTGCAGCACATCGGTATCGAGCACATCCCAGGTGCGGATCTGCTGCTCGATCATGTTGTGGCGGGCTTGTTCGAGGTTCATGGTCTGGTTGGCAAAGTGTCAGTAAAGAAGCGGGATTTTATCAAATGGAATCATCAATTTTTGCAGCGGCGCGCTGCATCGGCGCCACCCCGGACGGCTCCGGTTCAGGTGTGCCGATACCCAGCTTTTTGCGCGCCCAGTTCGCGAAATCATCGAGCCAGGTATAGATCACCGGCACCACGACCAGCGTCAGGATGGACGAGGTGATAATGCCGCCGATGACCGCCTGACCCATCGGTGCGCGCTGCTCTGAGCCTTCCGCCATACCGGCAGCCAGCGGCACCATGCCGAACACCATCGCCAGTGTGGTCATCAGGATAGGGCGCAGACGCACGCGCGCTGCCTCCAGGAGTGCCGCGCTGCGCTCCATGCCCTGACGCCGCGCATGATTCGCGAAATCGACCAGCAGGATCGCGTTCTTTGTCACCAGACCCATCAGCATCACGAAACCGATGATGGAGAACAGGTTCAGCGTGGAGCGGAAGAACATCAGCGACAGGAATACGCCAATCAGCGTCAGCGGTAGTGCCGACATGATCGCGATCGGCTGCAGGAAACTGCCGAACTGCGATGCCAAAATCATGTAAATGAAAATGATGGCCAGCAGCAGCGCCTGCAGCGCATAGCCGAAAGATTCATTCATGCTCTTGGTCGCGCCGCCCACCTGGAAACGGTAACCGGGCTGGAAGTTCATGCCTTCCAACGCCTGACGGATGTCGGCACTGACCTGTCCGGCGGAGCGGCCGACCACATTGGCGGACAGCTCGACTTCACGGTTCAGGTCGCGCCGGTTGATCTGGTTTGCGCCTACTGCAGGCAGAATATCCGCGACCTGTCGCAGCGGAACCATCTTCGGCGTGCCGTCGCTACTGGTCTGTGAACTGACCAGCATCAGCCGCGACAGGTCCGCGATGTTGGTGCGGTCGGCCGGTGACAAGCGTACGTTCACGTCATAGCTCTCGTCATTCGGCGCACGCCAGCTGCTCGTGACTTCGCCGGCCAGCAGTGGACGCAGCGCGCCGCCGATCTGGGCAATGCCGATGCCAAGATCAGCCGCCTGCTCGCGGCGCGGCTCGACCCAGATAGCGGGCTTGTTCGGCTTCAGGCTGGATTCGAGGTCTACCACGCCCGGAATCGCGCGGATGCGTTCTATTGCCTCGGCCGACAGCTTGCCGAGTTGTTTCAGGTCCGGACCGAGCAGTGACAGACGGATCTGCTTGTTGTCGCCGCCCACACCATCCAGCGCGCCCACGTGGGTGACGGTCACGCCCGGGATACTCGCCAGCTTGTCGCGCAGCGGCTGATTCAGCTCCTTTGTGCTGCGCTTGCGCTCGGCACGCGGCACCAGTCGCGCGTAGATGGTCGCGTAGTTCTTGCCTTGCGCGGTGCCAGTGTTGATCGTGGTGTACAGGTCGCGCACCTCGGGCAACTCACGCAGTGCAGCTTCGACCTGCCGCGCCTTGCTCTCGGTGAAGTCTAGCGACGAGCCGACGGGTGTGTTGAAGATGACGCCCGTTTCAGAGTAATCGGCCTGAGGCACGAATTCGGATCCGATCAGCCCCGACGCTGGAATCAGTAAGCCGCCAAAGAACGTTGCTATCGCCAGCACAAGCGTCGCGATCCGATGATTCAGCGACCATTTCAGGGCGACCTGATAGCGGTCCGACAGCCACTGCACGAAGCGCTCGAACTGGCCGAGCACGCGGCCCAGAGTAGCGGCATACCAGCCACGTTTCGCATGCTCACCATGCGCTTCCGGATCATGCCAGATGGACGACAGCATCGGATCCAGCGTAAACGAAACGAACATCGAGATCAGTACGGCCGCCGCAACGGTGATACCGAACTGATGGAAGAAACGACCGATGATGCCGCCCATGAAACCCACTGGCAGGAACACCGCGACGATCGAGAAGGTAGTCGCCAGTACCGCCAGACCAATTTCGGCCGTACCTTCGAGCGCAGCGGTTCGCGGGCTCTTGAAGCGGCCATTGATCTTCATGCCGGCGTGGCGCACGATGTTTTCACGCACCACGATGGCATCATCGATCAGCAGGCCCACGCACAGCGACAGCGCCATCAGCGTGATCATGTTGATCGTGAAGCCAAACATGTCCATGAACAGAAAGGTGCCGATCAGCGAAACCGGCAGCGTCAGACCGGTGATCACCGTCGAGCGCCAGGAGTTCAGGAAAAGGAAGACGATCAGCACGGTGAGCAGCGCGCCCTCGATCAGCGTGCGTCGTACATTGTCGACGCCGACGCGAATCTGGCGCGAGCCATCTTTCACGACTTCCAGTGTCACGCCCGGGTGCAGCTGGTCGAGCGTGCGCTGTAATTCCTGCAGGGACTCTTTCAAACCATTGACGACATCAATCGTGTTCTGGCCCTGCGCCTTCAGGATGTCGAGCGCGAGCGTGCGCTGGCCGTTGAAGCGCGCCAGATTTTCCTGTTCCTGCTGACTGTCGACAATCGTGGCTACCTGTCCGAGCAGCACGGATTGTCCGCCACGGCGCGCGATCACGATGCGCGCAAAATCTTCTGGTCGCTTGATACGTCCCTGTACCTGCACCATCTGCTCAGTCGCCGAGGCACGCACCGAGCCGGCCGGCAGCTCCTGATTTTCATTCCTTACCGCAGCCACCACCTGATCGACGCCAATATGCAGCGCTTCCATCTCAGCCGGCTTCACATAGATCTGGATCTGCCGCTTGACACCGCCTACCAGCGTGACCGAACCAACGCCGCGTACATTCTCGAGCCGCTTCTTGACCAGTTCATCGGCGATGCTGGTCAGCTCGCGCATGCTGTACCGACCTTTGCCGGCTGCATTCGTGATCGCGATCGAGTAAATCGGACGGTCGGCCGGATCGAAGCGAGTCACGCGCGGCTCTCTGACCTCGGACCGGAATACGGCCTTGACCAAGGCCACTTTTTCACGCACGTCCTGCGCCGCCTGAGCCGGATCGACGGTGAGCTTGAACTCGATGATCACGACTGACATGCCTTCATATGAACGCGATGTCAGCGAATTGATACCGCTGATGGTGTTGACCGCTTCTTCGACCTTGCGTGTGACATCGTTCTCCACAGTTTCCGGTGCCGCGCCCGGATACTCGGTCTGCACCACGACGACCGGAAAGGTCACATCAGGGAACTGGTCAACCCGCAGCCGCTGATAAGAGAAGCAGCCCAGCACGACGAAGGCGAGCATCATCATCGTTGCAAGGACGGGGTTGCCGATACTGATACGCGTAAACCACATGGGTGAGTTCCGGGTCGAGGTCGGTCTGATTACTTGGACGCGGCAGGCTGAGCGATACGCACCGGCGTGCCCGGAGCGAGGTTGCCCATGTCAGCGCGGATGACCTGCGTGCCGAAATCTAGCCCGGACGTGATCTCGGTCTGGTATTCATCACCGGCGACGCCGCTGCTGCCGACGGTCACCGGCTTGCGTTCAATCTTGCCGCTGACAATGGCGAACACAAAGCTTTCGCCGCTACGCTTGCGCACTGCGCTCTGCGGTAGCGCCAGCACACCGCGCTTGCTGCCAAGGATCAGCTGTCCCTCAGCGAACATACCGGCGCGCAGCTGGTTCTGCGGATTCGCCAGCTGTATATAGACCGACACCGAACGCGAGCCAGCCTGCGTGGCCGGATTAATGCGCGCGACCCGACCGTCGAAGCGCGATGACAGTCCCTCGACGCGCAGCTCGACCTTTTGCTCGACCGCCACCTGCGCGATCTCGCTGGCCGGTACCGCGGCTTCCAGCTCGAGTTGATGCAGATTCACGATCTCGAGCAATTTTCCATCGACCGCCACCTTCTCACCGGGCTGCGCATGGCGAGCCGATACCAGACCACTAATCGGCGCACGCACGAGGGTGTCATTCAGCGATTTCTGAACAATATCCAGCGCACCCTGCGCAGCATCGACACTCGCTCTCGCGCCGCTGAACTGACTGGCGGAATTATCAAACGCGTTTTTCGAGATAAAGCCTTTTTCCATCAGCGCCAGATTGTTGTCGCGCGACTTACCGGCGATTTCCAGCTGCGCTTTTGCGTTATTCAGATTGCCGCGTGCCTGCGCTACGCGGGCTTCAAATTCGGTGGCGTCGATTTTCGCGACGATCTGACCGGCTTTCACCGGCTCGCCCTCACGCACCATGACCTCACGCACATCGCCGGCCACCTTCGCCTTGACGGTTGCCAGATCGACCGCGCGCAGCGAGCCGGACAGCAGCAGCGTCTGGCGCAGCTCCACGGGCTCGGCCGTGATGATCTCGGTCGGCAGGAATTCCAGTGCCGAAGGCGCGGCAGCGACGACCGGCGGTGGCGTCGGTGCTTTGGGTTTCAGCATCGCGCGCACGCCAAAGGCGACCACGACGAGCACAAGGAGGGAGACGACGACGGTTCGGGTACGTGGAATCATGTTCTTGTTGGGCCGGAGCGACTGCCCGGTGCTTCGAAACCGCGGGTGAGCAGGTCGATCAGACAGTCGAGGAAATTATTTGGCTCGATCGGATCGAGGTGACAGAAATGCAGCGAATGCCGCCACATCATCAACATCAGTACCGGCGCGATGATCACGCGGGTGGCCGTGACGGGGTCCACGGTACGGAACTCATCAAGCGCGATACCGCGCTCGACAATACGCGCAATCAGCGCCTCGCCGCGGATGACGACTTCTTCATGATAAAAGCGCGCGACATCAGGGAAATTCCCGGACTCCGCCATCATCAGCTTCGAGATACCTGATAACTTTGTCGCACCGATACGATCCCACCAGCCGTGGATGCACAGCCTCAGCAGCTCGCTGCTATGACCGGCAAAGTGCTCAATCATGTCTTCGGCATCGGCCAGCGGCGGCACCATGTTCTCGCGCACGACGGCCTTGAACAATTCTTCCTTGTTCTCGAAGTACAGATACAGCGTGCCTTTCGACACACCCGCCAGCGCTGCGACCTCGTCAAGCCGTGTCGCGGCATAGCCGCGTTCGACGAAAAGATCGAGCGCGGCCGCGAGCAGCTCTTGCGGACGCGCGTCCTTGCGGCGCTCCCAGCGGGGCTTGATTTTGGCTTCGGCGGTGGTGGGCATCAGGGGCGGGCAAATAACTAACCGGTGGGTCAGCAATATAGGCCGCAGCAGTAGAAAGCGTCAAGCGATTCTCCGCGACGCCTGATAGCGCAGGCCAGAAAGACGCAGGAACCCGTGTCAGACGCAGGGTTACGAAACCCCGGTAATGCGCCAGCGTTGCCAATTCTATAAATCCGGGACTCCCAAACTCCGAATCGCCGAATTCCCTCTGACTCGCGACTTCCGCTGAGTCGCGCGCTGGCCGTGATTTTCAAACCTGCTTGACGAAAGGATCACCATGAGTACCCCACCCCTCAGTAGAAGCGATTCCCGTAGCAGTCTCGAGGGCAGCAGCGAGAGCGAAGCTCAGGCGCTGAAAAAGCCGGCAAACAGTAAATCCGCCAACACGCCCACGGGTAGCGCAGCCAAGCCCGGCGTGCCATCGACCAGCAACCGAACCCTGAAGCGGACCGGCACCTGGTCAGTGGGTTACATGCCCAAAGACAAGGGAGAGACCAGCAGCAGCGATCCGCTGCTCTCGCCCCGGGCATCGGATCGGCCTAAGCCCAAGGCCGCACTGCTTCCGTCGAGTTCGCATACTGCGAGCAGTTCATCCGCATTAGCGGCACCGTCGGTGCCAGCAGTACCAACGGTGCCATCGGCGCCGGCACCCCTATCCACGACTGCTCTGCCATCGGGTACCAAAGCGCCACCGCCAACGGAAAGTAATCGGGTGTCTGCCAGCGACTTATCGCCCAAGGTGCTCTCTTACCTGAACGTCACGATTCAGGGCGACATCAGTCTTACGCCGGAAAGAATCGGCGAGCTGCTGCTTGCTGTCGAAACCAAGGGCGGAAAGCTCAAGCTCGGCGGTGATTCCATCAATCGCATTCTTCGGGGTGCCTTGATCGTGCGTGATTTTGAACCGGCTTCCGGTACCAATCGAAGAGATGTCAATGTCATTGAAAAGATTTGCGAGCCTTTCATGTTCCGCCATCTGGACACACCGGAGCTCGACAAGATCCGAAAGCGGTTCGTCAGTGACTTCAGAAAGATATCCAAGCAATTCGGAGACCTGTCAAAACAAATCCCGCAGAAGCAATGGACCAAATCATCCCTGATGAAAGACTTGATGGACCCGATAATGCAGCCCGTGATCAGCGTGATTTGCGGCAAGGCCAATTCACTGGATTCATCCGCGCTTCCAGAGCAGGTCAAGCAACTTTTACTGTCAATTGACAAGCAAGTCATCGCCCATTTTGAAGCCAATGGCACCGGAAAGCCGGCAGATTTGCTTAGCGCACGCAAGAGTGCATTGATCGGTTTTCTCTCAACCCGGTCACTGGGTTATGTCTGGATGGTCAAGACAAGGGAAGAAAAGACAATCAAAGATGCGGATCTGATTAAATTGATCGGCTACATGAATTCCTATGTCAGCAACCAGATCGATGAATTTGTCGTGAACATCCTGCTGGCTCAAAAAGATCAGCCGTCCGAGGCGCGCAGATATATCGAAATACTGACCAGGAAGTCGACACTGATCTCCAAGCCCTCGGTACCAAAGCTTTCACTCACGCTGGGATCGCCTCTGGCAGGAGAAAAGGTATTGTCGGCTCGCGGGGGATCGATCTCCAGTGCACGAGAACTCTCCGCGGAGCAGTTGAAGTCAGAAAAAGCAGCACAAAAAAAGGAGAAAGAGGCATTGATGAAGATGCGCCTTGAGCGGGCGCGCTTCGTCGATAAAATGGCGAAGGAATCGGGTTTGGACAAAATCGATCATAATTTCTACCAATACGTCAAAGAAATCGTGGTAAAGATGTCGAGACGAGGCTTTGATCTTTTCAAATTCGATCCGGTGAATTCCTGGATCAAATATGCAGACAAGTACTACGGGAAAATCGAAAATCATCGTCAGGTCAAGGCCGGACTTCCGGTGAAGGTCAGGAACGCGCTGGATGCCTATCGTCTGAAAATGATCGGTAATCCGTTTGCCGAAGACGTTCAGCCAGTGGCATCGTCATCAGCCAATGCCTCATCCAACGCGGCCAGAGAAGAAGCGTCGAGCGCAACCGAGCCGAGCGACGAGTCCGAGGTGAGAACCGAAAGCTCCGAGGATGAAAAGCAAAGCTGATACGGCTTGTGCTTGATGCGAAGGCCCGTTCGTTTGGACGGGCCTTTTTCACTTTGGCTTCGACAATGGAAATCGTTTAAGGTAGTGCTCCCATGCATGCCTACCTGACTCCGCCCGCTTGCCGTGCGCACTGTGCCGCCTGCTGTATCGCGCCATCCATCTCTTCGCCGATACCCGGCATGCCGAACGGCAAGCCAGCTGGCGTGCCTTGCGTACAGCTCGACGAAAACCTAGGTTGCAAGATCTTCGCAAAGCCCTCGCGTCCCGCCGTCTGTTCCAGCCTTCAGCCCTCCGCGGAAATGTGCGGAGAAAATCGCGAGCAGGCGATGTTCTTTCTTCAACGGCTGGAGTCGTTGACTGCCGGTTGAATCAGCATGATCACTCGTACCTGAAGGTGGGTAGCGAGTGCAGCCTCGTGTTAAGCTTCGGGTCGGCAATCCCAGCCGAGCCTGCAGGCAAGCGTCGAGCGAAACGCAGGTGTATCTCGCGTTTCACTGATCATCTCCTGCATGGAAATTTCCCTCGTTATTAAAGTCATCCTGATGGGTATCGTCGAAGGTCTGACGGAATTCCTGCCCATCTCTTCCACCGGCCACCTGATTCTCGCCGGTAGCCTGCTGAATTTCACCGGCGACAAGGTCAAGGTGTTCGAGATCGTGATCCAGGCTGGCGCGATGCTGGCGGTATGCTGGGAATACCGCGTGAAGATCGCACGCGTGATCATCGATTTCCGAACCGATATTGCCGCACGCCGCTTTGTGGTCAACTTGTTGATCGCCTTCCTGCCAGCCATCGTGCTTGGTCTCGCATTCGGTAAAGCGATCAAGGAACACCTGTTCAAGCCGGTGCCTGTCGCGCTGGCCTTCATCATCGGCGCATTCATTATCATGATCGTCGAGAAGCGTAACCGCCGCACGCTGTTCACCCGCGTTGATTCGGTGGATGACATGAGCGCGCTCGATGCACTGAAGGTCGGCATCGCACAGTGCTTTGCGCTGATCCCCGGTACCAGCCGCTCCGGCGCCACCATTATTGGCGCCATGGCCTTTGGCCTGTCGCGACGTGCCGCCACCGAATTCTCGTTCTTTCTCGCGATACCGACGCTGTTCGGCGCGACCGTCTATTCGCTGTACAAGGAACGTGCGCTGCTGTCCGCCGATGATCTTCCGATGTTCGGGCTGGGCGCGCTGGCAGCATTTATCTCGGCCTTCTTGTGTGTGCGCTGGCTCTTGCGTTACATCAGCTCGCACGATTTCATTCCGTTCGCGTGGTACCGGATCGTGTTCGGTGTGCTGGTACTGGTAACTGCGCTGACCGGCTGGGTCAGCTGGGCCGAATAAGCGATGGCGCAAGACCGCCGCGCGCATGCGCTGCACCTGCTGCAAAGCGTCTTCGGCTACCCGGCCTTTCGCGGCGAGCAAGCCGATATCATTGACCTGATCGCCGGTGGTGGCGATGCGCTGGTGCTGATGCCCACCGGTGGCGGCAAGTCACTGTGCTATCAGATTCCGTCATTGCTGCGCGAAGGCTGCGGCCTGATCATTTCCCCCCTGATCGCATTGATGCAGGATCAGGTGGATGCGTTGGCCGAACTGGGCGTGCGCGCCGCCTTCCTGAATTCCACACAAAACTTCGATGAATCGCTACGCGTCGAGCGCGCGCTGCGCCGTGGTGAACTGGACCTGCTCTATGTCGCGCCCGAGCGCCTGCTGACACCGCGTTGTCTGGAGTTGCTGGATTCGGTTCAGATCGCGCTGTTCGCGATTGATGAGGCGCACTGCGTTTCGCAGTGGGGCCATGATTTCCGGCCGGAGTACATCCGCCTGTCGGTGCTGCATGAGCGATATCCGCAGGTGCCGCGCATTGCGCTGACTGCGACAGCGGATTTCCAGACGCGCGACGAGATCGTCAGCCGGTTGCAGTTAGACGGTGCTCGCCAGTTCATCTCATCATTTGACCGGCCGAATATCCGCTATCAGATTGTCGATAAAGAAAACGGACGCCGGCAGTTGCTCGATTTCATTCGCAACGAGCACAGGGGCGATGCCGGTATCGTTTACTGCCTGTCGCGCAAGAAGGTGGAGGAAACGGCAGCGTTCCTGAATGAGCACGGCATCAGTGCGCTTGCCTATCACGCCGGAATGGACACAAGTACGCGCAGCGCGCATCAGGCGCGCTTCCTGCGTGAGGATGGCATCGTGATGGTCGCCACCATCGCTTTTGGCATGGGCATCGACAAGCCGGATGTGCGCTTCGTCGCGCATCTCGATCTGCCGAAAAGCATCGAGGGTTACTACCAGGAGACCGGTCGCGCCGGCCGCGATGGCTTGCCCGCTGATGCATGGATGGCCTATGGACTGCAGGACGTGGTGCAGCAGCGGCGCATGATCGACGAATCAGAAGCTGATATCCAGTTCAAGCGCATGCAGTCAGCGCGACTGGATGCGATGCTCGGATTATGCGAGACGCTCAGCTGCCGGCGCGTGCGGCTACTCGACTATTTCGGCCAGTCATCCGACCCCTGTGGCAATTGCGACACCTGTCTGAGTCCGCCGCAGGCGTTTGATGCGACCGAGTCCGTGCAGAAGCTGTTGTCCACCATCTATCGCACCGGTCAACGCTTTGGCGCGGTTCATGTGCTCGAGGTGCTGCGCGGCAGCGATGGCGACAAGGTGAAGCAGTGGGGACATGACCAATTATCGACTTTCGGCATCGGCTCTGACAAACCTGAGTCGGAATGGCGCGCGATCTTGAGGCAGGCGATTGCGCTGGGTCTGGTCGAGATCGATCACGAAAATTATGGTGCGTTACGCTTGCCGGAAGCAGCGCGTTCTGTGCTCAAGGGCGAGCGTCGTATCGCGATGCGGCACTATCAGAAGCCGGTGAAACAGCGGCGACCGGTATCTAAGCCGACCGGCTTCGGTGAGATTGAATTGTCTGTGCCGCAGCAAGCGCTGTTCGAGAAATTGCGCTGGTGGCGCGTTGAAACTGCACGTTCGCATAATGTACCTGCGTACGTGATCTTCCATGATGCAACGCTGCGCGAAATCGCGCGCGCGATGCCGGTCACGCTGGATGAACTACGACAGGTATCCGGTGTGGGTGAGAAAAAACGCGAGACTTACGGTGAGCAGCTGATCGCGTTGGTGTCGGGGCAGGAAGCGGCCTGAATCAGGTCTTCCGGAATACCAGATCCCATACGCCGTGGCCGAGTTTCAGGCCACGGTTCTCGAATTTCGTCACCGGGCGATAAGCCGGACGTTCCGCATAATCAGCTGCCGTGTTCGTCAGCGAAGGCTCTGCTGTGAGCACCGCCAGCATCTGTATCGCATAATCTTCCCAATCCGTCGCGCAATGCAGATAGCCACCGGTTTTGATGCGTGAGGCCAGCAGCGCGACGAAGGGTCCCTGAATCAGGCGACGTTTGTTGTGCCGCGCTTTATGCCAAGGGTCAGGGAAAAACACATGGACACCGTCGAGTGATTCCGGCGCCAGCCTGTGGGTGACGACTTCGACCGCATCATGCTGAATCAATCGCAGGTTGTGAATTTCATGCTCGCCGATCAGTTTCAGCAGGCTGCCTATGCCCGGCGTGTGGACTTCGACGCCGATGAAGTTCTTCTCCGCCATCAGCGCTGCGATATGCGCGGTGGTCTCGCCCATGCCGGTACCGATCTCGAGAATGGTGGGCGCATGGCGTCCGAAGGCTGCGTCGATATCCAGCCGGCTTTTTTCGTATGGCAGGCAGAAACGCGGACCGAGCGTGTCGAGCGCACGCGCCTGCGCCGTGGACAGCCGGCCGGCGCGCGTGACGAAGCTGCGGATACGATGCTCGGTCGGGTCGTAAAGCATGGCGTGATTAACAGACGCTTTCTGAGATTCGGTCATGGTGAGGGCAGAGGGCCGGGCCCTCAGTCTGGAGCGGGTGAAGGGAATCGAACCCTCGTATGCAGCTTGGGAAGCTGCCGTTCTGCCATTGAACTACACCCGCAATGCGCCGGATTTTATCGGAAACGCCTGCAAAATTGAAAAGATTCGGGTGTTTTGATTTGATTCTGATAGCTGGATTGACTCAAGTTTGCATCTATCCACTAGAATGACCGTCCAAAACATCGCCGGCCCGGCGAGGACAATGCCGGGCTGTGATTAATCCATCATGGCGGCCGAACATTCATTCAGCCCCGTATCTGTCGGAGAATAAAATGAAAACCCTGAAGAATTGCCTGACGGCCTCTGCGCTGATCGCTGTTGTCCTGATGTCGAGCGGATGCTCGACGCTGTCGTCTGCCTATGATTCGACCGTGGATACCGTGTCGGGCTGGTTTGGCAATGGTGAGAAAAAGGCCGATTAATTTTTCAGCCGTTTCAGTAAAAATGCCGCTCCTTCAATGAAGCGGCATTTTTTATGGTCAGATCGATACATCGTCGCTCGGGCTCGGAGTAGATGAATCCTTACGCATAGCTTTCGCCAGGAAACAGGAATCAGCGGGAGACGCGGTTCGCGATATGCCACAACAGCCACCCGATCAATACAAACGCAAACTGTCCCGTCGCCAGCGCCAGCATGGAATGATCCAGCAGCGGTGATAACAGCCCGGCGACCAGCGCTGACAGCATCGTCATCGTGAATGACTGGCAGGAAGCGACCGTGCCGCGGATTTTCGGAAACAGGTCGAGCACGCGCAGCGTGAGCCCCGGTGCCACCATCGACATACCCATCGTGTACAGGAACAGCGGCGCGACTGTCCATGGCAGCGCCGGCGCGAAGAACCCGTGGTAAGCGACATTCAGCAGACCCGCCGACATCAGCAGCGCAAAGCCGATACTGATCTGGCGGCCGGGGCCGGCGCGACCGGCCATCCGGTTGGCTGCCAGCGCGCCGAGGAAGATGCCGCTCACTGCCGGCACAAACAGCCACGCGAATTCATTCGGGCCCAGATGCAGGTGCCCGGTCACGATCGCCGGCGCTGACGAGACATACAGAAACAGTCCCGAGAAATTGCAGGCAATGGCGCCGGCCTTCAGCTGGAAACGCCGTGACAGAAAAATCTGGCGGTAATTCACCCACAAGGACGACGGATTGAAGGATTGACGCTTGTCCGCGGGTAGTGATTCCGGCAGCCAGCGCCAGCACAATGCCAGCATCAGCAGCGCAAATGCGAACAGCACCACGAAGATGGTTCGCCAGTCTGATGCGGTAACGATCCAGCCACCAACGATCGGCGCGATCGCAGGGGAGACCGAAAAGATCATCGTCACCAGCGACAGCATCTTCTCGGCCTCGGCACCCGCATACAGATCACGCGTGATCGCGCGTCCTATCACCACACCGGCACCGGCTGACACGCCTTGCAGCATGCGGAAGACCCACAAGTATTCAACGCTGGGCGCCAGCGCGCAGGCGATAGAGCCGATGGCATACATCACGAGCGACACCAGAATAATGCTGCGGCGTCCGAAGGCATCGGATAACGCGCCATGCCACAGAATCATGACCGCAAACGATGCCATGTAGGCCGTCAGCGTTTGCTGCACATGAATCGCGCTGGTGTTCAGCGATGTGGCAATCGCAGGGAAGGCGGGCAAGTAGGCGTCGACCGAGAATGGTCCCAGCATCGCCAGCGCGGCGAGTAGCAGTGCGAGACGGGCCGAAGATGCGGAATGAGCAGAGGTTCGCACGGCCTCAGATGCCGCCCATGCACAGGTATTTCAACTCAAGATATTCATCGACACCGTATTTCGATCCCTCGCGTCCCAACCCCGACTGCTTTACGCCGCCGAAGGGACCGACCTCATTCGAGATCATGCCGGTGTTGATACCCACCATACCGTAGTCCAGTTGCTCGGCAACGCGCCAGATGCGACCGATATCGCGCGCGTAGAAATAGGCAGCGAGACCGTAATCGGTATCGTTGGCAGCGGTGATGACGGCTTCCTCAGTACTGAAACGTGCCACAGCCGCCACCGGGCCGAAGGTCTCCTCGTGCATCACCTTCATGTCAGCACTCACATTCGACAGCACCGTCGGCTGATAGAACAGGCCGCCCAGTGCGTGCGCCTGTCCACCGGCTTCGAGTCTAGCGCCTTTCGCGACGGCGTCGCTGACATGTTCCGCCACTTTCGCCAGCGCCTGACTGTCAATCAGCGGGCCTTGCTGCACTCCCGGCTCGGCACCATTGCCGACTTTGATCTTGGCCGACGCGGCCGCCAGCTTCTGCACGAAGCTATCGTAGACCTTTTCCTGTACGAAGAAACGGTTGGCTGCCACACAGGCCTGCCCGGCATTACGGTATTTGGACATCATCGCGCCCTGTACGGCGGCATCGACATCGGCATCGTCGAACACGATGAAGGGCGCATGGCCACCGAGTTCCAGCGCAAGCTTCTTGATCGTTGGCGCGCTCTGCGCCATCAGGAGGCGGCCGACTTCGGTTGAACCGGTAAACGAGAGATGCCGCACGACCGTGCTCGCACACAGGGCTTTGCCGATCGCGACCGACTGCTTGCTGTCCGCCGTGAGCACGTTAATCACGCCGACCGGCATGCCGGCACGCTGCGCGAGCTCGGCGAGGGCGAGCGCCGACAGCGGTGTTGCCTCGGCTGGCTTGATCACGATGGTGCAACCGGCGGCCAGCGCCGGCGCGATCTTCCGCGTGATCATCGCCACCGGAAAATTCCACGGCGTGATCGCTGCGCAGACGCCGATTGGCTGTTTCAGCGTCAACAGACGTTTGTCAGAAGCGGGCGATGCGAGCACATCACCATTCACACGCTTCGCCTCTTCCGCGAACCACTCGACGAAGCTCGCACCGTAAACGATTTCACCTTTCGCCTCGGCGATCGGCTTGCCCTGCTCGGCAGTCATGATCTGCGCGAGGTCGTCCATGTTGGCGAGGATCAGGTCGAACCACTTACGCAGGATCTGCGCGCGTTCCTTGCCTGACTTCGCGGCCCATCCCGGAAAGGCGTGATGCGCGGCAGCGATTGCCCGCTCAGCGTCGGCTGCACCCAGGTTCGGTACCGCGGCGAGCCGGGCTTCTGTCGCTGGATTGATGACATCAAACCGCAGCGTGCCGGCCGTCCATTCGCCATTAATCAAGGCATCAGTACGCAGCAGTTGGGGGTCACGCAGGTTTGGGAAAGCAGTGTGCTTGGACATGATCAGGAGTGCTTGGATGCGGACAAGCCCCTAGGATATCCCATCGACTGCCTGTGACGGAGCTGCAGGTATCGGATTCGGTTGGGAGGCATCCTCGCTTAAGGAACGGAACCCAGAGCCCGGTTACGAAAATTCCCGTTTGAACTGAAATCTGGAGTCATTCTCATGCAAAGTCGTATCGATCAGATGTTAAGCGCCTGGAATCAGCTGGAATTACTGAAATCCGTTCGCACACAAAGACCGCAGCCGCTGCATTCAAAACAAGCGGAAGTTTTGCCGCTGCCGATAGTTGAGTCGATTCTGCCCATGCCGCTGGCGGGAGTTGTCAGGACAGCGCGCGTGCTGAATCACGATTCCAGCCAGTCGTCGAGCGAGTCTGCGTCAAATTCCGGTCTGGCGAGCACGCCACCCCGTTTGACATCGGATCGCGTTATGAAAATTTCTGCATCGGACATCAACCTGCCTGAGCTTCCGGACCATCTTGCCAACGCGGATATAAGCGGCTCCCGGACACCCTCGCCCCCGGCATCACCGCGGGTGCAGGAAGCAACGACGAGTAACCGGAGTTCTCATGTAAAGCAATTGCGAAAGAAGGCCAGCAAGCGGCTGAGCCAATTCAAGATCGATCTGTCTGAACTCGCGCAAAAAATGTCACCGCGTAGCGAGCGCAGCTCATCGGAAAAATCCTCACCGGTAAGAAAAGCCTCGCCGAGAAAAGATGATCCCCGACTGGCCGGGCTATCGCTCGCCGTACGTCATCGCATTGCGACCGAGATGGCCGAGTTCTGCCTGAGTGATGACTATAAAAAATCCAGTGAGACCCGGCAATCCATGCTGTTCAACGGAAAGCTGATCGGATTTCTCGACAGCTATCCTGATCTGGTAAATACGGAGGCTTTAAAAGCGCTGCGCACGGATCTTGAATGGCGCATGGCTTATGCCTGCATCGATACCGTCGTGGATCTGGCAGATGAGCGATTTGTTGCGTCGGTTAAAAAAGAACTTGAAGGACGGTTCATGCAAACCTGGGGCAATGAAAAAGCAGGCGAAGACGGGGAGAGGCATTATCCGGAAGCCAAAGGAAAAATGACCAAGACCTTCTTGCGCGATTTCCCGATGACCTCCCATGTCTTGAAATTTGACGATGGCAGACTGGATAAAATCGATCATCCGGCAAAACTGATGGACTTCATCGGCGCTGGACATGGCGGTAATCTTCCTTATCTCGTCAGTCATGTGGCCAACCAGAACCTGACGGCATTTCTGAACACCGTTTTGTTCCGACGTGCATCGGAGGATGGAAAATTTGATTCTGTCCTCAGGCTCTGGGATGGCTCACCGGTGACGCCGCGGGGCAATATGCGTTCCAGCGCCACCTATAGCAAAGATTCCGCAGGTAACATCATCCTGGAACATGAATACTTCTGCTCAAAGCTGACGTCACCAACCAATCTGGGACTGGCACCTGCCAATGACAGTTTTAATAAAAAGTCAGCGCATGATCATGCGGAGCTAACCGTCAAGGTACGCGTGAAATTCGCGCCAGATGGCGAATGGAAAATTGAAAATCCCCAGGTCCGCGCGAAAGGCTGGAACGTTCCCGCTGAGGATTGATGTCAATGCCGGTTCGAGCCCGCCACCATCTCGAACCGGAACAATCTGCACTCGATCGCGCCGTTGAAGAACGGCGTTTTTTTTGATTCCTTCAGCCGCAGCATGCGCGGCAGCGTCAGATCAGCAGTGAACAGGCACACAGTCCAGCCGGCGAAGCGTTGCTTCAGCGTGCTGCCGAAGGCGCTGAAGAAAGCGGTCGCCAGTTCATCCGGTTCCTGAGACCGGTCGCCGCGTACGCCGATACGCTCGCCGTAGGGCGGGTTAGCAATCAGCAGGCCGGGGATGCCGGTCGGTGGCTTGACTTCCTGCGCTTCAATCTGCTTCAGCGGAACATCGAAGCTGATGCCGGCGCGCTGCAGATTGTTGCGAGCCATCACCAGCATGTCGCCGGAGATATCGCTGCCGAAGATAGTTGGTTGAGCGGGAAGTGGTAAAGGCTTCACTGTCGCGCGGATCGCGTCCCAGTCGCCCGGTTTGAATCCCTTGAATTTCTCGAATGCGAAACTGCGATGCAGGCCGGGCGGTATGCCGGCCAGCATCTGCGCTGCTTCGATCAGCAGCGTACCGGAGCCGCACATCGGGTCCAGCAGTGGCGTGCCGGGCTTCCAGCCCGAGGTGCGCAGCAGACCAGCCGCGAGATTTTCGCGCAGCGGCGCATCGCCGGTTTCCAGCCGCCAGCCGCGCTTGAACAGACCCTCGCCTGAGGTGTCGAGATAGATCGTGACGGTGCGAGCATCAAGGAAGCCCCAGATTCGCATGTCGGGTGCGCGCGTATTCACCGACGGACGTTCGCCGAGACGGTCGCGGAAGCGGTCGCACAGGCCGTCCTTGATCTTCAGCGTGACGAACTCCAGACTTTTTAACGGCGACTTGATCGCGTTCACATCCACCCGGATGGTGTGACCGACGTCGAACCAGTCTTCCCATGCTGCACCCAGTGCGAGATCATAGATATCGTTTTCGTTCGAATAGCCGGTATGCGCGATACGCAGCAGCACGCGCGATGCAATACGCGAGTGCAGGTTCAGCAACATCGCATCCGGCAGGGTGCCGGAGCAATGCACGCCGCCGGGAACGGTATTGTGAATCTTCAGCGTGGCGCTGTGTGCAGCGATTTCACGCAGTTCCTCCGCAAGCCCGGTCTCGAGACCACGGGGGCAGGGGCAAAAATAAGAATGGGCCATGGGATACCTTTTATCCGTAAGACCGGCTGCCTCAGGATTGGCAGCCGGCCGGTGAAACTACTTAGCCGAGGTGACGTTCGACGAAGTCGAGCCGGTCTTGCCCCCAGTAGCCTTCGCCATCAACGCGATACCAGGGTACGCCAAAGACATTTGCCGCGATGGCTTCGTCGGTATTGCGGGAGAACTCGGCAGCCACCTCATCGCTACCTGCCAGTTTCGACAGCGCCGCGCCATCCAGTCCGACCGCATTGGCGAGTGCCATCAGCGTATCGCTATCAGCGATATTTTTCTCGTCTGCCCAGCACGCGCGGTGCAGCGCGCCGAGCAGCGCCAGCGCTTGGTCCGTACCGGCCGCATACAGCGCGGCGATCACCAGCTTGCCGCCGGGTTCGCCCGAGACCGGGAAGAATTTCGGATGCAGATTCAGCGGCAGGCCGAGATGCTTGCTCCAGCGTGCCAGTTCGGCCAATCGGTATGCCTGACGTGACGGCGGGCGCTGCGCGACTGGCACACCGCCGGTGGCCGCGAACACCTTGGCGGCATCAATCGGTTTCAGCAGGATGGTCGCGTGATGCCGGTTTGCGATGGCGATAAAGCGCTCATGCCCTAGGTAGGTCCAGGGTGACTGTGGCGCTGCGAAATAATCAATGGTCTTGCTCATGCTTGTCTCCGGTTAGGCATACGGCTTCAACACCACCAGCACCACGGCGCCCAGCATTGCCAGTACCGGCACTTCATTGAACCAGCGGTACCAGACGTGTGAATGCGTATTCTCGCCACGTTCGAATTGTTTCAGCAATCGCTTGCAGACATGGTGATATCCGATCAGCAGCACAACGATCGCCAGCTTCAACGTCATCCAGCCACTGTTCAGACCGACGCCGTAGGCGAGCCACATGACAAGGCCAAGCACCAGCGCCGGAATCATCAGGATGGTCATGAAGCGGTACAGCTTGTTCGCCATCAGCATCAGGCGATCAATGGCGACCGGCTCGGTTTCCATCGCCAGATTCACGAAAATGCGCGGCAGATAAAACAGCCCCGCAAACCAGGAGGCGATGAAAACGATATGCAGAGCCTTAATCCAGAGATAAGCCATCGTCATACCCGTACTTCGCCATGGCCGAACACCACATATTTCACTGAGGTCAGTCCCTCAAGGCCTACCGGGCCGCGCGCATGCAGTTTGTCATTCGAGATGCCGATCTCGGCGCCGAGACCATATTCGAAGCCGTCCGCGAAACGCGTGGACGCATTAACCATCACCGATGCCGAATCCACCTCGCGCAGGAATTGCAGTGCGCGCGCATAGTCTTCGGTGATGATGGAATCAGTATGCTGCGACGAATAGGTATTGATGTGATCAATCGCTTCATCGACACCAGACACAATCTTGATGGAAAGGATCGCGTCGAGATACTCGGTATGCCAGTCTTCTTCAGTCGCAGATTTCAGGTTCGGGTAGCCGGCAAGGATTTTTTGCGCTTCTGCATCCGCGCGCAGTTCGACCTGTTTGTCGGCATACAGCTTCGCCAGCTCGGGCAGCACGGTCGGCGCAATGCCGCGCGCGACCAGCAGTGTTTCCATCGTGTTGCACGTACCGTAGCGATGGCATTTGGCATTAAATGCGACTGGCAGCGCTTTCGCGATATCGGCCTTGTCATCGATGTACACATGGCAGATACCGTCGAGGTGCTTGATCATCGGCACTTTCGATTCCTTCATCAATCGCTCGATCAAGCCCTTACCACCGCGCGGCACGATCACATCCACATATTCCGGCATCGTGATCAGCGCGCCGACCGCTGCGCGGTCGGTGGTCTCGATGATCTGCACTGCTTCAGCTGGCAGGCCGGCGCCGGCAAGACCTTCCCTGACCAGGTTCGCGAGCGCCTGATTGCAGTGAATCGCTTCGGAGCCGCCGCGCAGGATGGTCGCGTTACCGCTCTTGATGCACAGTCCGGCCGCATCAACCGTCACGTTCGGTCGGGCTTCATAGATGATGCCGATCACGCCCAGCGGCACGCGCATCTGGCCGACCTGGATGCCGGTCGGACGGTATTTCATGTTCGTGATTTCGCCGATCGGGTCCGGCAGCGACGCAATCTGTTCAAGGCCTTCAGCCATCGTCGTGATGGCTTTCTCCGACAGCGTGAGACGATCGACCATCGCGGCGGCAAGTCCGTTCGCGCGTGCTGCGTCCAGATCTTTCTGGTTGGCTGCCGTCAGCAGTGCTGCATCGCGGCGTATGCCGGCTGCGATCAGTTGCAGCGCGCGGTTCTTTGCTGCCGTATCGGCCTTGGCCATCGCGCGCGAGGCCTTGCGCGCCGCGCGGCCGATGTCGGTCATGTACTGTTGAATATCCATCGTTAATTTCCTTGACTCATTTCCTCGCTACGGCCAGCGCGAGCTGCAGCATCGCATCCCACGCATCGCCGGCGAAATCCTTCGCGCGCAGGCCCTTGATCATGCGGTCGACCTGCGCTGCCTGCTCAAGCGCGCGTTCCAGCGCCGACAAGCTCACGCGTGACAGCGCGGGTGCCATCAGACGCTCGCGCGGTCCCCAGATCCGGTATTCCTTCAGTAGCGCCGCCAGCGGCCGTCCGTCGGCCGTACCGGTCTTCAGCTTCAGCAGCGTGCGTATCTCTTCGACCACCGCCCACAGTACCAGCGGCAGCGCCTCGCCTTCACCCTTGAGTCCGTCCAGCATGCGCGTCACACGACCCACGTCTCCCGACAGCATGGCCTCGGATAATTTGAAGACATCGTAGCGCGCGACATTCAGCACCGCATCCTGTACCTGCTCGAACGTGAGCCGGCCTTCAGGATACAGCAGCGCCAGCTTGCGGATTTCCTGATGCGCGGCCAGCAGATTGCCCTCGACGCGCTCGACCATGAATTCCAGCGCGTTCTTGTCAGCGCTCTGACCTTGCGCGGCGAGCCGCTGGCCTATCCAGTTGGCGAGCTGATGCCGCTCGATATTCGGTATCTCGATGAAAACCGCGTGCTGTTGCAGCGCGCTGACCCACGCGGTTTTTTGCGTGGCCCAGTCCAGTTTCGGCAGCGTGATCAGCGTCAGCGTGTCGCCGGCCTCGGCCTGCGCGCCGGTGGCCGCGTACGCCTGTAGCGCTTGCCCGCCGTCCTTGCCCGGCTTGCCGCCGGGTATGCGCAATTCAATCAGCTTGCGATCGCCAAACAGCGACATTGCCTGATTCGCGGCGAGCAGCTCGCCCCATTTGAAATAACGCTCGGCGACCAGCACCTCGCGTTCGGTGAAGCCGGTGGCGCGTGCTTTCGCGCGTATCCGGTCCGCCGCTTCCAGCGCGAGCAGATGCTCGTCGCTGCTGATCACATACAGTGGCGCCAGCGATTTTGCGAGATGCGCATCGAGCGCTTCAGCGCGCAGCTGCATCGCTTACATGGGCTCCGGCTTGACGCGCGCGAGCTGGCGCATGATCTGACTGACCGCATCGCGGCGCAGATCGGTGAAGGTCATGATCGCTTCCTGCTCCTTCGCCAGCGCCTGCTCTTCACTGTACGACAGGATGGACTGCAGTGCGATCTCGGGTGGCTGCAGCAGCTTTTTATTGGCGGCATCCGCGACTTCGAAACGCACGCGGTAGGTCAGGCTGAATTCACGCACCTTGCCCTGAGCATTCAGGGTCAGCACTTTTCTCTCCTCGGCCTGCGACAGCACACGCAGTGTCACCTGCGCTGACTTCGGATCAGCCGCCAGTTGCGTGTCGCCGGAGCGGATCAGCGAGCGCAGGTCACGTTCGATCGGCGAGCCTTTCGGCGCGTCGAGATACACCGATGCGAACGAGATCTGCGAATCCGGTGTCGAGCCGCGCAGATGGAAACCGCAGCCAGCCAGCGCAGCGATCAGCAGCAATGAAACCAGATGGCGGCGCTTAGCGTTCAAGGGTCTCTCCTTCAGGCAACGATATTGACCAGCTTGCCGGGCACGATGATGATTTTCTTCGGCGTGCCTTCGATGAATTTCTTCACGTTTTCGTCGGCCAGCGCGGCGGATTCGATGGCCGTCTTGCCCGCATCTTTCGCAACTGTGATCTTGCCGCGCAGTTTGCCGTTCACCTGCACCATTAGTTCGATCTCGGATTGCTCCAGTGCGGCGGCATCGACGACTGGCCATGGTGCATCCAGCAGGCTACCGTGCGCCTGCGTGTATCCAAGTGCATCCCACAGCGCGTGCGTGATGTGCGGCGCCACCGGGTACAGCACGCGCAGGAAGATGCTCAAACATTCACCGAGCGCGGATTTCGCAGCAGCGGTACCGTCGAGCTTCGCACCTTCGAGGGTGTTCAGCATCTTCATACAGGCGGATACCACGGTGTTGTACTGCAGTCGGCCATAGTCATGGTCGGCCTGCTGCAAGACCTTGTGCATGTCACGGCGCAGCGCCTTGATTGCTGCATCGTCGGAAGCCACTGTGCTCAGCACCGGGTCGATGGCTGATGCATGCGCGTGCGCGAAGGTCCACACGCGGCGCAGGAAGCGGTGCGCGCCTTCAACGCCCGAGCCTGACCACTCCAGTGTCTGCTCCGGCGGCGCGGCGAACATCGTGAACAGGCGGGCGGTGTCGGCGCCATACTGGTCGATGATGGCCTGCGGATCGATGCCATTGTTCTTCGACTTCGACATCTTCTCGATGCCGCCGATCTGCACCGGCTGAGCGTCGCTCTTCAGCGTGGCCGACGCGGGTCGACCTTTGTCGTCGAACTGCAGCTCCACATCTTCCGGATTGAACCAGGTCTTCTTGCCGGACGCATCTTCACGGAAGTAGGTTTCATTCAGCACCATGCCCTGCGTCAGCAGGTTCACGAAAGGCTCATCGAATTTCACGAGGCCGAAATCGCGCATCACCTTGGTCCAGAAGCGCGCATACAGCAGGTGCAGCACCGCATGCTCGATACCGCCGATGTACTGGTCCATCGGCATCCAGTAATCATTGCGCGCATCGACCATCGCCTCAGTCGAGCCCGGCGAGCAATAGCGCATGTAATACCAGGACGAATCGACGAAGGTATCCATCGTGTCGGTTTCGCGGCGCGCGGGCTTGCCGCAGGACGGGCAATCGACCTTCAGGAATTTCTCGTGCTTGTTCAGCGGGTTGCCACTGCCGTCCGGCACGCAATCTTCGGGCAACACGACCGGCAAATCCTTCTCCGGCACCGGCACATCGCCACAGTGCGCGCAGTGAATCATCGGTATCGGCGTGCCCCAGTAGCGCTGGCGCGAGATGCCCCAGTCACGCAGGCGCCAGGTGATCTTTTTTTCGCCGGCGCGCTGCGCCGCGAGGTCGGTGGCTACGGCATCAACCGCCGCCTGATAGCCCAGACCGTCATAGTTGCCGGAGTTGACGCAGATGCCGCTCTCCTTGTCCGCATACCACTCCTGCCAGGCGTCGGTGCTGTAGGTTTTGCCTTCGACGGCAATCACCGGCTCGATCGGCAAGCCGTATTTTTTTGCGAAAGCGAAATCGCGCTCATCATGCGCCGGTACGCCCATCACCGCGCCGTCGCCGTAGGTGATCAGCACATAGTTGCCGACCCACACTTCAACTTGCTTACCCGTCAGCGGATGGGTGACGAACTGGCCGGTCGGCATGCCCTTTTTTTCCATCGTTGCCATGTCGGCTTCGATCACGCTGCCTTGCTTGCACTCATGAATGAACGCGGCCAGCGCCGGATTGTTTTTCGCTGCGAGTGTCGCCAGCGCGTGTTCCGGCGCGACGGCGCAAAAGGTCACGCCCATGATGGTGTCGGCGCGCGTGGTGAATACCCACAGCTTGCCGTCATTGACCGCTTGACCGTCGTCCCCCTTAATTTGGTGCGGAAACGCGAAGCGTACGCCGGTTGATTTGCCGATCCAGTTCGCTTGCATGATGCGCACGCGCTCCGGCCAGCCGGGCAACTTGTTTTCCACGCAGTCGAGCAGCTCTTCCGCGTAATCGGTGATGCGAACGTAGTACATCGGAATTTCGCGCTTCTCGATCACCGCGCCCGAGCGCCAGCCGCGACCGTCGATCACCTGCTCGTTCGCGAGCACGGTCTGGTCGATCGGATCCCAGTTCACGCTGCCGGTCTTTTTATAGATGATGCCTTTCTCGAGCATCTTCAGGAACATCCACTGGTTCCAGCGGTAGTAGTCCGGGCTGCAGGCGGCCATCTCGCGCGACCAGTCGATCGCCAGACCCATCGCCTGCATCTGCTGCTTCATATGGTCGATGTTCGCGTAAGTCCACTGCGCCGGCGGCACGCCGTTCGCCATCGCCGCGTTTTCGGCCGGCATGCCGAACGCGTCCCAGCCCATCGGCATCAGCACGTTATAGCCCTGCATGCGCAGCTGACGCGCCATCACGTCATTGATCGTGTAATTGCGCACATGGCCCATGTGAAGCTTGCCGGACGGGTAGGGCAGCATCGAGCACGCGTAGAACTTCTTCTTCTCGCGGCCTTGCGCGTCGCGCGCATGTTCAACGACCTTGTACGCGTCGGTCGCGCGCCAGTATTCCTGCGCCGCGCGCTCGACGTCGGCGGGGGTGTATTTGTCTTGCATGACGGGTGGGTGATGAATGAAAGCGTAGCCGCCGATTATACCGGCTGGAGAGGGCTCGACGGCCAGCTGGCTGGGGCTGCCGATGGCGGAGGCGGAGCTTACCGACCCGATGTTCCCCACGATTCGGCTTGCAGGCCAAACCGTTTCGGCAGGCGCAACGCATACGTAGCGAATGACCTGCCTCAACCCCGGTCAGCGCCGGGGAAGCGGGTATCAGCGACTTATTTGGCGTCTTTCGGGTTGGTGACGAAGCCGATCCTGGTCATGCCATTGCCTTGCGCAGCCGCCATCACCTGGGCGATCACTTCATAGCGGGTCGCCTTGTCCGCGCGCAGCTGCAGCTCGGGCTGCGGCTTTTTCTGTGACGCAGTCGAGAAGCGGCCGCCCAGCTCGTCCAGCGATACCGGCGCGTTATTCCAGAACAGCTTGCCCTCGCCATTGATCGCCAGCGTGATCGTCTCGGGTTTCTCCGGCGCGGGCGCCGACGCTGCGCTCGGCAGTTCGAGCTTGATCGCGTGCGTGAACAGGGGTGCCGTGATGATGAAGATCACCAGCAGTACCAGCATCACATCCACCATGGGCGTGACGTTGATGTCAGCCATCGGGCCTTGCTGACCGTTGTCGTTGAATCCGCCGAATGCCATCGTTGTCTCCGTGTCAGCCGCGGCCGGTGATACGCGCGCCGGTCGTCAGGAACGCATGCAGATCATGCGCGAAGGCGTCCAGCTCGCCGAGCGTGAGCCGATTCACTCGGGTAAAAGCGTTATAGCCGAGCACCGCCGGTATCGCCACTACCAGACCGATCGCGGTCATGATCAGCGCCTCGCCGACCGGGCCAGCCACCTTGTCGATCTGAATCGTGCCCGAGGCCGATACCGCGGCCAGTGCGTGATAAATACCCCAGACCGTGCCGAACAGCCCGATGAAAGGCGCGGTCGAGCCGACCGACGCCAGCAGCGTCAACCCGCTCTCCAGTCGCTGTGATACGCGGTTGATCTGCTGCCGCAGCGTGCGCGTGACCAGCTCGCTCTGGTCAACATTCGCGTTCAGCGAGCTGCTGTTGGCCTTGACCTGCACCGCCTCGACCGCATGCGTGGCCAGTGGCGCGTAGACACGTTCAGTGTCGGCATGATTCAGCAGCGCGATGGCATCATCCATCGAGGGCGCATCCCAGAAGCGCTCGACCGCGTCGGCGCTCTTGCGGATGCGCCATGAGGCCCAGGCTTTCGACAGGATGTAGTACCAGCTCGCGACCGACATGATCAGCAGCAGGTAGGCCACCGTATGGGTGATGGCGTCGCCCTGCGCCCAATAATGGGCAAAGCCCAGATTCTGTGTGAGGGTGTCGTTCATGTTCGCTCAGTTCTGCGGTTTGAAGGTGATCGGAACTTCATAGGTTTTATCGACCGGCTTGCCATCAACGGTGGCCGGGTTGAAATGCCAGATGCGGACGGCATCCATGGCCGCGCGATCCAGACGCGGAAAACCCGTCGATGATTTTACTTCCACGTCGCCTGCGCTGCCGTCACTTTTGACCAGCACGGTCAGCACGACCGTGCCTTGTTCGTTCAGCCGTTGCGACATCTTCGGGTATTCCGGCTTGCGATTCGATGCTGCATAACTGGCCGAGATACTGACTTCGGTGCGCGCTACCGGTTTCGGCGGCGCCGGAGCTGGAGCTGGTGCCGGCGGCACCGCCGGTGCGGCGGGCGTGGCAGGCGCAGGCGGCGGTGGTGCGACAGGTGCCGGTGTCGGTGCCGGAGCGGGCGCAACTTGCGCCGGCTTTTCCGGCAGCGGTTCCGGTTTCGGCGGCTCAGGGCGCGGCGGGGTCGGCTTCGGTGGCTCGGGTTTCGGAGGTTTCGGCTTGGGCGGCTCCGGCTTCGGCGGCTCGGGCAGCGCTGGCGCGACCGGCGTCGGCGTCAGCAGCTGGATCACGAGCTTCGGCGGCTCGATCTGCAGCTGCGGCTTCTCCAGTGCGCCAGAAACGACGAGCGCAATCAGCGCGGCATGCAGCGCGAGGGCAAGGACGAGCGCGGACGGCCTTTGCATCATGGGAAAACGTGGGGTTCGTTACGGCCCGCGTCAGCGCAGGCCGAGCACATCCTGCATGTCGTACAGGCCGGTGTCTTTTTGTTGCAGGAAGCGGGCAGCACGCAGGCTGCCGTGCGCATAGGTGACGCGGCTCGATGACTTGTGCGTGATCTCGATACGCTCGCCAATGCCGGCGAACAGCACGGTATGGTCGCCGACAATATCGCCGCCACGAATGGTCGCGAAGCCGATCGACGACGGATCGCGCTCGCCGGTGACGCCCTCGCGCGCGAACACGCCGACTTCTTTCAGGTCACGCCCGAGCGCATCGGCGATCACCTCACCCATCTTCAGCGCAGTGCCGGATGGCGCATCCACCTTGTGGCGGTGATGTGCCTCGATGATTTCAATGTCATAGCCATGCGAAAAACTTTTCGCGGCCAGTTCCAGCAGCTTCATCGTCACGTTCACGCCGACGCTCATGTTCGGCGCGAACACGATGGCTGTCTTCTTCGCTGCCGCTTCGATGGCTGCTTTGCCGGCGTCGTCGAAGCCGGTGGTACCGATGATCATCTTGATGCCATGCTGCGCGCAGTAGTCCAGATGCTTCAGCGTGCCCTCGGGACGGGTGAAGTCGATCAGGTATTGCGAGTCCGCGAGACCTTTGGCGAGATCGGATTCGATCGCCACGCCGGCGGGTTTGCCCAGAAAAGCGCCGGCATCAGTGCCGATGGCCGGTGAGCCGGTGATGTCGAGCGCGCCGGCGAGTTGTGCTTCAGGATCAGCAGCGATCGCCTCGATCAGCATACGGCCCATGCGGCCGGAGGCGCCGGCCACGGCGATCTTCATTACGTTCATGGATCTGGTATCAGTTGACTTATTTCTTCGGGGTGGCGATCAGCCGCAGATATTCTTTTTCGTCCGGCAGGTCGGCGCCTTCGAAACTGGCCACACGGCCTTCCTTGAAACGCACCACCACATGGCTGGCGGTCACGGCACCGTCGCCGCGTTTCAGCACGAAGGGATAGTCCCAGCGATCGGCGTGGAAGGCGTCATTCAGCAGCGGCGTGCCGAGCAGAAAGCGCACCTGCTCTGGCGTCATGCCGACTTTCAGCTGAGCGACCTGCTCCTTCGAGATGAAATTGCCCTGCTGCGTATCGGGGCGATAGACCGGCAGCACGCCAAACAGCTTTTTCTTCTGAACCGACTGCGTCACACCGCCTGACGAAGCCTCCGGCAGCGCGTCATTACCGGTAAACATCTTGCCGACGCTGCAGCCGGACAGCAGCGTGGCCGACGCGAACGCCAGCGTCAGCGTGCGCCGTTGAAACAGGCTTTTAGACTGCAGGAACATGATGGGGGAGGTAGAATACCCGCTTGCGCGAAACGCCATATGATAAAGCAGTTCCTGTTTTTCCAAGCGAAATCATGCCTTCCAAAGCTCCCGATCTGAAATCCAGCGGACTGAAAGCGACGCTGCCACGGCTGAAGATTCTTGAAATCTTTCAAAACAGCACCGTGCGCCATCTGTCGGCTGAGGATGTGTACAAGCACCTGCTGTCGGAAAATCTCGATGTCGGTCTGGCAACCGTGTATCGCGTGCTGACCCAGTTCGAGCAGGCGGGGCTGCTGTCACGCAATCATTTTGAGTCGGGCAAGGCGGTGTTTGAGCTGGATCAGGGCTCGCACCATGATCATCTGGTCTGTCTGGACTGCGGCCGCGTCGAGGAATTCTATGACGAGGAGATCGAAAAGCGTCAGCAGCGGATCGCCGCCGAGCGTGGCTTCAAGCTGTCCGAGCACGCGTTGTCGCTGTACGGCAGCTGCACCAAGCAGGATTGCCCGCACCGGGCGCGCTGATCAGGGCTGCGACAGCGCGTTTGACAGCAGCCGCGCGGTGATGTCCACAATCGGAATCACCCGCTCGTAGGCCATCCGCGTCGGGCCGATTACGCCCAGCGTGCCGACGATCTTGCCGTTAGCCTCGTAGGGCGCGGTCACCACACTCATGTCTTCCAGCGGCACCAGATTCGACTCGCCGCCGATGAAGATCTGCACGCCGTTCGCTTTGCTCGAGGTATCGAGCAAGGTCGCCAGACTGGTCTTTTGCTCGAATAAATCGAACATCTTACGCAGCGAACCCATGTTGGAAGCCAGATCGGAAACCGACAGCAGGTTGCGCTCGCCCGAGATCACGACCTCGTCTTCTTCTTCCTGCATCGCATCGCTACCCGCTTCCACGGCCGCCTGCATCAGTTGCGTGATGTCGTCGCGCAGCCGTCGCAGTTCCTCATTGAGCTTGATTCGCACCTCGTCAAACGGCAGACCGCCGTAATGCTGATTGATATAGTTTGCCGCCTGTACCAGTTCGGACGGCGTGTAATCGCGGTTCGTCAGCAGCAGCCGGTTCTGCACGTCGCCATTCGGCGCGACGATCACCAGCAGGATGCGTTTCTCCGATAAACGCAGGAATTCGATGTGCTGGAACGTGCCCTCGCGCCGCGGCGCCAGAACCACGCCGGCGAAATGCGACAGCTGGGACAGCACCTGCGCGGCGCTGGCAATCGTCCGTTGCGATGACACACCCGAGTGCAGCCGCGACTCCACGGCGCTCTCGTCGATGGATTGCACCGTCAGCAGGCTGTCAACGAATAGTCGGTAGCCGCGAGGCGTCGGAATCCGGCCGGCCGAGGTATGCGGGCTGACGACTAGTCCCAGTTCCTCCAGGTCCGACATGATGTTACGTATCGTTGCCGGCGACAGCTCAAGTCCGGAAATCCGCGCGAGCGCGCGCGAGCCCACCGGCTGACCATCGGCAATGTAACGTTCGACCAGGGCTTTGAGCAGGGTTTGTGCGCGATTATCGAGTTGCATGGACTCATTCTAGCGGTGCTCGGCGTGCGATTCCAGCCGGCAGGTTAATTATGGTCTAATCGGAACCATGTCCAGTACGTCTACTTACCCCACGATTGCCATCATCGGCAAGCATGGCGACACCCCGGCCACCGAAGAACTGAAGCAGCTCGCCGTTTTTCTTGAGGCGCGCGGACATCATCTGGTCTTCGAGGTGTCGACCGCGCGTGATCTCGGCCGCCCGGGCGCGCAGTCAATGACGCCTGAGCAGATCGGTGCCAGCGCGCAGCTGGCCATTGTGGTCGGCGGCGACGGCACCATGCTCGGGATAGCGCGGCAGCTTGCGCCCTTCGGGGTTCCGATGATCGGCGTCAATCAGGGCAGGCTTGGTTTCATGACCGACATACCGTCCGACCGGATGCTGCCGGTACTGGGCGATATGCTGGATGGCAAGCTGGAATCGGAGCAGCGCTCGCTGCTGGAGGGCACCGTCTTGCGCGATGGCCGCGCCATCTCGCACGGCGTTGCATTCAATGATGTCGTGGTCGCGCGCGGCACCGGCACCGGCATGGTCGAGTTGCGCGTGACCGTCGACGGGCACTTCATGTACAACCAGCGCTCGGACGGCCTGATCGTGGCCACGCCGACTGGCTCGACCGCGTACGCGTTGTCGGCCGGCGGTCCGCTGCTGCAGCCGCAGCTCGGCGGTATCGTGTTGGTGCCGATCGCGCCGCATGCGCTGTCGAACCGCCCCATCGTGCTGTCGGACGACCGGGTGATTGAAATTGAACTGTCGGGCGGCCGCGATTGCAGTGTGAATTTCGACATGCAGTCAGTCAGCACGCTGCAGTTGCATGACCGGGTCCTGGTCAGGCGCTCGCAGCACACAGTGACTTTCCTGCATCCGAAGGGCTGGAGCTACTTTGATACCTTGCGCGAAAAGCTGCACTGGAACGAATACCCCTCGACCGCCGGTCAACTAAAATAGCGGTTTTCCCCTTTTCGTCCAACCCATGCTGCGCACGCTGGCCATTCGTGACTTCGTGATCGTTGATGCGATCGAGCTCGACCTGTCCGCCGGTTTCACCGTGTTTACCGGCGAAACCGGTGCCGGCAAGTCGATCCTGATCGATGCGCTGACGCTGGCGCTCGGCGGACGCGCGGACGCCAGCGTGGTGCGCGAGGGCGCGGCGAAGGCCGACATCACCGCCGAGTTTGCCGGTGAGTTCGATGCGGGTCTGACCGGCTGGCTGGCTGACAACGAATTGGATGCCGGCGACGGCAGCGTGCTGTTACGGCGCGTGATCGACAATGGCGGCCGCTCGAAAGCCTTCATTAACGGTGTGACCGCCACCATCGCGCAGCTGCGCGAACTCGGCGAGATGCTGGTCGATATTCACGGCCAGCATGCGCACCAGTCATTGCTGAAGTCGGACGCGCAGCGCCATTTGCTGGACGCGCATGCGGGCCTGCAGGAGGACGTGAAGGCGGTGACGGCTTCGTACAAGCAGTGGCGCGCGCTCGCGAAGCAACGCGAGGAATTCGAGCGTGACGCGAAGAACGTGATGCTGGAGCGCGAGCGACTCGAATGGCAAGTCAGTGAGCTCGAGAAGCTCGCGGCCCGGCCCGGCGAATGGTCCGAGGTCAGTAACGAGCACAGCCGGCTGTCGCATGCCGCCAGCCTGATCGAAGGCGCGCAGCAGGCGCTGACCCTGTTGTCCGAGGATGAGTCGAGTCCGATGCTGTCGCAGCTGAATGGCATCGAGCAGAAGCTTTCCAAGCTGGCCGATATTGACGACAAGCTCAAGCCGGTACTGGAAGCGATCGAGCCGGCGCGCATACAGTTGCAGGAAGCTGTCTATGCGCTCAATGATTACCTCGGCCGTATTGAGCTTGATCCGGCGCGTCTGCGCACGGTCGAGGCGCGGATGGAGGCGCTGCACTCGGCCGCACGCAAATTCCATGTGACGCCGGACGAACTGCCTCAGGAATTCGCGCAGTTATCCGGGCGGCTGCAGCAACTGGCCGATGCCACCGACCTTGACGCGATGCGTGAGCAGGAACAGAAACTGGCTGACGCGTACCGGGCGCTGGCGACGAAGCTGTCGAAGGCGCGCGCGAAGGCGGCGAAGTCCCTGTCGGCGGCGGTGACCGCGGCGATGCAGGACCTGTCCATGTCCGGCGGTCGTTTCGAGATCGGGCTCAATGCCTGCGAGCCGAGCGCGCAAGGCGTGGAACAGGTCGAGTTTCTGGTTGCCGGCCATGCGGGCACCACGCCGCGTGCGCTGGCCAAGGTCGCGTCCGGTGGTGAACTGGCGCGCATCTCGCTCGCGATTTCGGTCATTGCGTCGACGGCCACTGCGACGCCGACCCTGATTTTTGACGAGGTCGACAGCGGTATCGGCGGCGGCGTGGCCGAAGTGGTCGGGCGGCTGCTGAAAAAACTCGGTCAGGAACGTCAGGTACTGTGCGTCACGCACCTGCCGCAGGTGGCCAGTCAGGCCTCGCATCACTTTCAGGTCAGCAAAGGCACGGTCGCGGATGGTCGCACCGTGTCCCGGATCGGCGGATTGTCCGCGAGCGAGCGCGTTGAGGAGATTGCGCGTATGCTCGGCGGCCTCGAGATTACCGCGACCACCCGCAAACACGCCAGGGAACTGCTGGCGTCGTAAGCGCTACCTCGCTCCCGAATTAAGAAAGGCTTCACGATGGGCTTCAACCCCGAATCCGCGCATCGCCATGGCAACGTCGGCCAGGTCGGTGTGATCCTGGCGAACCTCGGCACGCCGGATGCGGCGACGCCGGAAGCGGTGCGCGTCTACCTGAAGGAATTCCTGTCCGATCCGCGCGTGGTCGAGATTCCGCGCGTGATCTGGTGGCTCATCCTGAACGGCATCATCCTGCCTTTCCGCTCGCGCCAGTCCGCGCACAAGTATGCATCCATCTGGACCAGCGAAGGCTCGCCGCTGAAGCTGCATACCGAGCGCCAAGCGCAGCTGGTGCAGCAAGAGCTCACATCGCGTGGTTTGAATGTACGTGTCGCGTATGGCATGCGTTACGGTAATCCTTCGCTGCCATCCGTGCTCGACCAGATGAAGTCTGAGGGCTGCGACCGGATTCTGGTGTTACCGGCCTATCCGCAGTATTCGGGCACAACGACGGCCTCGGTGTTTGACGCGCTGTTCACGCACCTGACGAGCGTGCGCAACATGCCGGAACTGCGCTTGATCAAGCACTATCACGATGACGATGGTTATATCGACGCGCTGGCCGACACCGTGCGCACGCACTGGGCGCAGCATGGCCGTCCGGACCGGCTGGTCATGAGCTTTCATGGCGTGCCGAAGCGCACGCTGCTGCTGGGTGATCCGTATCACTGCGAGTGCTACAAGACCGCGCGACTGCTCGCCGGCAAGCTGGGCATTGCGAAAGACGACTACCTTGTGACCTTCCAGTCGCGTTTCGGCAAAGCCGAATGGCTGCAGCCTTATACCGCGCCGACCTTGCAGAAACTCGCCGGTGAAGGTGTCGGTCGGGTTGATCTGGTGTGCCCCGGCTTCACCAGTGATTGCCTCGAGACGCTGGAAGAAATCGCGATGGAAGCCAAGGAAGATTTCCTCACGGCCGGCGGCAAGGCCTTCCATTACATTCCCTGCCTGAACGAGTCGCCACGCTGGATCGCGGCGATGGCCTCGCTGGTCGAAGCGCATGGCGGTGGCTGGCCGATGTCGGCCGCGCCACAAGTTCTGGCCGCGCGCCGCGCGGATGCCGAGATCGGCCGCGCAGACGCGCTGGCGCTTGGCGCGCCGGACTGAGCCGGCGCTGCCAGCGAGTCGACCGGGGGCTGCGGCCCCCGTTTTTTTGGGAATGACCACGGTTTTGCCTTGAAAACATCGAGAGCATCCCCATATGCTCGTCATTGTTTCGCAAGCTATTGAATTATTTGGAGATTTTATGACGCAAGGCGAACCTCGCCCGAACCCGGACGACGCGCAGGCGGTTCCTGATACCGCCGCTCCCGAGCAAGTGGCCGCACCTGACGCGGCAGCGGCTGCGCCGGCCGGCGATCCGCAGGACCACGGCCTGCTGGCCACGCAACTGGCCGAGCTGCAGACCAAGCTGGCCGAGATGCAGGACGCCTATCTGCGCGCGAAAGCCGAAGCCGACAATACCCGCCGCCGCGCGCAGGAAGATATCGCGAAGGCGCATAAATTTGCGGTGGAATCCTTCGCCGAGGCCTTGCTGCCCGTAAAGGACAGTCTCGAGATGGCGCTGAAGATCGAGACGCCCTCCGTCGAGTCGCTGAAGGAAGGTGTCGACATGACGCTGAAGCAGCTGGTTGCGGCCTTTGACCGGCACCGGCTGGTCGAGATCAATCCGCAGCAGGGTGACAAGCTGGACCCGATGAAGCATCAGGCGATTTCGATGGTGCCGGCCGAGCAGGAGGCCAACACGGTCGTCACCGTCTTGCAGAAGGGCTACATGATCGCAGACCGCCTGCTGCGCCCGGCACTCGTCACGGTGTCGCAAGCCTCATAACTTGAAAAGATTCGCAGTCGCCGCATATCAGCATTAATGCGGCATCTAACCAGTTTCAGAATCAGAAGGGACATTCATCATGGCAATCATCGGTATCGACCTCGGCACCACCAACTCCTGCGTTGCAATCATGGAAGGCGGGCAGCCCAAGGTCATCGAGAACTCTGAAGGCGCGCGCACCACGCCGTCGATCATCGCGTATCAGGAAGATGGCGAGATTCTGGTCGGCGCGCCGGCCAAGCGTCAGGCCGTCACCAATCCGAAAAACACGCTGTATGCAGTGAAGCGTCTGATCGGACGCAAGTTCGAAGAGAAAGAGGTGCAGAAGGACATCGGCCTGATGCCCTACGAGATCATGAAAGCCGACAACGGCGACGCCTGGGTCGGTGTGCGCGACAAAAAGCTCGCGCCGCCGCAGATCTCGGCCGAAGTGCTGCGCAAGATGAAAAAGACTGCGGAAGACTACCTCGGCGAGGAAGTGACCGAGGCCGTGATCACGGTGCCGGCTTATTTCAACGACGCACAGCGTCAGGCGACCAAGGACGCCGGCCGTATTGCCGGTCTGGATGTGAAACGCATCATCAACGAGCCGACTGCGGCTGCCCTGGCGTTCGGCCTCGACAAGGCAGGCAAGGGTGATCGCAAGATCGCTGTGTATGACCTCGGCGGCGGTACTTTCGACGTGTCGATTATTGAGATTGCCGATGTCGATGGCGAAATGCAGTTCGAAGTGTTGTCCACCAATGGCGACACCTTCCTCGGTGGTGAAGATTTCGACCAGCGTCTGATTGATCACATCATCGAAGAGTTCAAGAAGATCAACGGTCTCGATCTGTCGAAAGACCCGATTGCGCTGCAGCGTATCAAGGCTTCGGCCGAGCGCGCGAAGATCGAGTTGTCCTCGTCGCAGCAGACCGAGATCAACGAGCCTTACATCGCGATGGCCAACGGCGCGCCAGTCCACCTGACGCTGAAGATCACCCGCGCGAAACTCGAATCGCTGGTCGAAGACCTGATTGCGAAGACCATCGAGCCGTGCCGCACGGCGATCAGCGACGCCGGCGTGAAAGTGTCTGATATCGACGATGTGATCCTCGTTGGCGGTCAGAGCCGCATGCCGAAGGTGCAGGACAAGGTGAAGGAGTTCTTTGGCAAGGAGCCGCGCAAGGACGTGAACCCGGACGAAGCCGTCGCCGTCGGTGCGGCGATTCAGGGCTCGGTGCTGTCCGGCGACCGCAAGGACTTGCTGCTGCTGGACGTGACGCCTCTGTCGCTGGGCATCGAGACGCTCGGCGGTGTGATGACCAAAATGATCAAGAAGAACACCACCATCCCGACCAAGTTCAGTCAGGTGTTCTCGACCGCCGACGACAACCAGCCGGCCGTGACCATCAAGGTGTATCAGGGCGAGCGCGAGATGGCCGCGGGTAACAAGACGCTGGGCGAGTTCAATCTCGAGGGCATTCCGCCGTCGCCGCGCGGCACGCCGCAGATCGAGGTCACGTTCGATATCGACGCCAACGGCATCCTGCACGTGTCGGCAAAGGACAAGGCAACCGGCAAGGAAAACAAGATCACGATCAAGGCCAACTCCGGCCTGACCGAAGAAGAGATCCAGCGCATGGTGCGTGATGCCGAGGCGAATGCGGCCGAGGACCAGCGACTGAAGGAACTGGCCGAGTCGCACAATCAGGGCGACGCGCTGGTGCACTCAACGAAGAAGGCGCTGGGCGAGCATGGCGACCAGCTCGAGGCTGGTGAGAAAGAAAAGATCGAAGCCGCGATCAAGGAGCTCGAAGAGGCGCTGAAAGGCGTCGACAAGGGGGTGATCGACGCGAAAATCGAAGCACTGTCGACTGCAGCACAGAAACTCGGCGAGAAGATGTATGCCGACATGCAGGCGCAGCAGGCAGCGGCGGGCGCCGGTGCAGCTGGTGCGGCCGGTGCCGACCAGGGCGCGGCTGGTGCAACAGGTGCGAAGCCGGCAGAGGATGACGTGGTCGATGCCGACTTCAAGGAAGTGAAGGATAAATAAACACAACGCCACGCAGCAGGACTGCATGGGCAGCACCGGGCCGGGGCATGTTGTCTCGCCCGGTTTTTTTGCTTGGACGGGGAGAACCGCGTCCGGCAGTAGTCAGGACACCTGGACATGGCAAAACGCGATTTTTACGAAATTCTCGGCGTAGCGAAGAATGCCTCTGATGAAGAGATCAAGAAGGCGTATCGCAAGCTGGCAATGAAATACCATCCGGACCGCAATCCGGACAGCAAGCAATCCGAGGATAAATTCAAGGAGGCGAAGGAAGCCTACGAGATGCTGTCGGACGCGCAGAAGCGCGAGGCCTATGACCGTTTCGGTCATGCGGGTGTCGACCCGAACATGGGTGGAGGCGGTGCCGGCGCCGGTGGTTTTGCCGGTGGTGGCTTCTCAGACGCATTCGGCGATATTTTCGGCGACATCTTCGGCTCTGGCCGTCAGCGCGGCGGGCCGCAGGTGTATCGCGGCGCCGACCTGCGCTACAACCTCGATATCACGCTGGAGCAGGCAGCTCACGGTTTTGACACCACGATACGCGTGCCGTCCTGGGACGAGTGCGATACCTGCCACGGATCCGGCGCGAAGCCGGGTACCGCGCCGACGACTTGCGGCACCTGCGGCGGCCATGGTCAGGTTCGGATGCAGCAAGGCTTCTTCAGTATTCAGCAGACCTGTCCGAAGTGTCACGGCACCGGCAAGGTGATTCCCGATCCCTGCACGAGCTGTTCGGGCGCCGGCCGCATCAAGCGCAACAAGACACTGGAAGTGAAGATCCCGGCCGGTATCGACGATGGCATGCGCATACGCTCGACCGGTAATGGCGAGCCGGGCGCGAACGGTGGTCCGCCGGGTGACCTGTATGTCGAGATTCACATCAAGCAGCATGCAGTCTTCCAGCGTGACGGCGATGACCTGCACTGCGAGATGCCCATCTCGTTCGTGAATGCAGCACTGGGTGGCGAGATCGAAGTGCCGACCTTGTCTGGCAAGGTGTCATTCGGCGTGCCCGAGGGAACCCAGAGCGGAAAAACCTTCCGCCTGCGTGGCAAAGGTATCAAGGGCGTGCGGTCCGGCTTCCCGGGTGATCTGTTCTGCCATGTGTTGATCGAGACGCCGGTGAAGCTGACCGAAAAGCAGAAAGACTTGCTGCGCGAGTTTGACAAGCTGACGACGGCCGGCGGCGCAAAGCACAGCCCGCAGAGCAAGAGCTGGATGGACAAGGTGAAAGAGTTCTTTGAGTAAGCAATGACCATGCAGCCACCTCTGTAACCAGTAAAACGCCGACCTGAGGTCGGCGTTTTACTTGGATCGATCGCTATTCGTCATCTGCATCCTGTGACGGAACAGATGCTTGCGCGATGTGCATGGGACAGTGTGAATTTTTATTCATGTGCTGAAGCAGTAGCTTCGGACAGTAAACTGCGCTCTCTCCTCTGATCATGCAAGGTATCCGAAATGCAGCGCTGGATGAGCACGGTGATGGCATTGAGCCAGCCGTTCATCAATGGGTGGTCTGTGATCGCGCGATATCGGCGGGAGCACAACAACGGAGAATTTGAGCAGGCACTGAACCGTATCTCGATCGGACTCTTGCTGCTCTTCTATTTTGAGCAAGTCGCACCGCCGGTATTGGCGGCGAGTCCGATACGGATGGTGAATGTGCGTCTCGTCGAATCGGTGTATTTGATATCGGCGCTACTCATCTGTATTTCGCTGGCCGTCTGGCCACAAGGTATCCCGATTCGGCGCATCTGCGCGATCCTGATTGACACCGGTACGCTGACGCTGGTGCTGATGATCGGTGGATTGCATGCGGCACCGCTGTATTTTCTGTATCTGTGGGTCATTATCGGAAACGGATTCCGATTCGGACAACTCTACCTGTTCATCGCGTTGGCATCGACGCTGTGCGGCTTCGGAATCGTTATTGCCATCGAACCCTACTGGGCGCAGGAGCGACGTCTATCGGTCGGTCTGTGGATCGGAACGCTACTGATTTCAATGTATTTCAGTTTGCTGGTCGGGCGTTTATTCCGGGCGCTGGATCAGGCGAATGCCGCAAATCTTGCCAAGCGGAAGTTCATCTGTGCGGTCAGTCATGAGTTACGAACGCCGCTGAACGCCATCATCGGCATGGTGGATCTGTTGAGAGGCACACGGGTCGACGCCGAGCAAAGAGAAATGCTTGACTGCATGACCACTACTTCGCAGCTGATGCTGTCGCAGATTGAGGATGTACTCGATTTCTCGAAGATTGAGGCCGGAAAAATGCCGGTGGAGCAGAGCGATTTCAATCTCTACTCGCTGGCTGAGAGCATCTTGTCGATGTTCCGCTATCGCGTGGATCCGGACGTCGTCGAATTACTCTGGCAAGTCGATTGCCGTGTTCCGGCGATGCTCAACGGCGATCCTCATCATCTGCGACAAATTCTGGTCAATCTGATCGCCAATGCGGTCAAGTTCACTGAGCAGGGACGTATCGCACTGAAGATACGGCGAGTCGCAAGCTCCGTCAGCACGGTGCGTTTGCTGTTTACGATTCAGGACACTGGCATCGGCATTCCCGAGGATGTGCAGGGACGCATTTTCGAGAGCTTCACACAGGCCGACAACTCTACCGCAAGAAAGTACGGTGGCACCGGACTCGGTACGACGATCTGCAAGCAACTGGTCGAGTTGATGCAGGGTCAGATAGGCTTTAGCAGCACACCGGGTGTCGGCAGCGAATTCTGGTTTGAACTCGAATTCAGCGCGAAAGCAGAATTCGATGCTATCTGCCTGCTCGGGGGCGCACCAAGTGTGGTCATTGGTCACAGTGAGGTCGAGCAGCGGCTGGCCATGAATATCGCCGAGGTTAGCAAGGTCAGGCCTTTGATCGTCGGAACGCTGCGGGAGGCAATCTTGAAAATCGAAAGCGCCCAACTCGACGGCCAGGCGATCTCCATGATATTCATGCGCGATGCGATACGGTGCGGCGAGACGATAGACGCTTGTGCCGCGAGGCTGAAAGCCGACATCGTACAGTTACGACAGGCCGCTGTAGAGCCGGGTCTGATGGTCATACTGTTCTCAGAGCGAGAGTCTGCGGACGGAATGGCGGATGAGCTCGCTGATCTGGCCGGCTTTTTTTCCCTGCTACCGCTGCACTATGAGCCTGCGATGCTGGTGAATCTGATGCATGCGCAACTGCCCGCACCAGCTATGCCTGACGCCAAACCTGAGCTTTCCGGTGGCAGCGCGCCAAGGCTGGCACCGGTGGTGCCAATGAAGCGGATCGATCCGGCTGACTGCCATGTACTGATCGTCGAAGATAATCCAACGAATCGCAAGGTACTACAAAAAATACTGGAACGTGCGGGTCATCAATGCACGCTGGCACGAGACGGTGAAGAAGCATTGGATCTGATCAGTGCGCAGTCGTTTGATGCAATTGTGCTTGACCTGAACATGCCCAAGTTCACCGGTACCGAAGTCGCCAGATTCTGCAAGCTGATCGGTGGAAGCGTGGCCGCGACGCCTATCATCATGTTCTCGGCCAGCGTTACTCAGGAAGCGCGAGACGAAAGTATTAGCGCCGGCGCGGATGCCTTCATGCCTAAGCCCATCGATGTCACCGCTTTTCTCGAACTGCTGAATGGGCTCGTGCACAGTAGACGCAAGGCCGGAGAGGCTCCGGTCGCTGGCGTCCGACAGTCCAGCGCGCTGCCCGACCACCGCCACGCACCGGTACTTGAAATGGACAAGCTGTCGAATTTGGAAACAGTCAGTGCAGATCCCGGTTTTCTCGATGAACTGATCGTCGAATTCATGAATGAGGGGCAGCGCCTGATGGCGGTGGTTGGGAAGGGTATCAGTAGCGGAGAATGGTCTCGCGTAGGATCAGCCTTGCATGCGTTGAGAGGATCGGCATTGAGCATTGGCGCAACTTCGCTGAAGATCATGTGTGGATGGATAGAGAAACTTCCTCCGGACGAAATACGGGCCCGGAGGAAGGAAATTCAGGAAGAGCTCGATAAATGTTTTTCCCTGCTTTGCGAGGAGCTGGAGAGCTATCGCAAGATTCGGACAAGACGATTTGGAGATGCAAGGTTTCGCTGAGCACCGTTCACGCTGCAAGCAGGTCGGCATGTGTCTTTTTACGTTTGGCATGGCGGCCCCGTCCATGCTGAGCACGCTGTGCTGACAGGAGGCGACTCATCATTCGCGTATCTTTTTCTTCGATGCGAAGCGCAGCATCAACCCAGGTCACGGCAATTTTGCTCAGCTCCTGATGTGTGATTGGCCAGACTTGCTGACGCCAGCCGTAAATCGCGCTGGCGCCGTTGAATTGGCGTCTGCGTTTCTGAATCAGTTCTCTGACTATGCGTTCACCTTCACCGGCCGGCGCGAGCACGTCAACGATACCCATGTCTGCGAAATCTTCGGCGCTGTAGATATGCCCGCTCAGCAGTAGCTCCTCGGTCTTGCGCAGACCGATACGCCGCGCGAGGAAGCTGTATGCCCCCATGCCGGGGCACAGATTAAACAAGATCTCGGGCAAACCCATGCGGGATCCAGCTTCTGCGACGATGAGGTCACTGGCAAGTGCCAGCTCGAGTCCACCACCCAGCGCATCACCCTGCACCAGTGAAATCGTGATGATGGATGCGTCATAACCGGTGATGCGTGTGAAAATCGCGTCGATACAGTACATCGCATAGTTCAGCAAGCCCTCACGATCTTTTTCCTTGATCAGATTCAGGAAGAGCATCAGGTCACCGCCAAGATTGAAGATGCCAGGGCGACGGGATGCAATGACTGAGAATTCGACCGGAGCCCATTCATTTTCATGAATATGCCGGCCCTGATGTCGCTGCAATTCATTGGCGCCGTGATGCAATTCTTCCAGCATGTCCTGATTGAAGCAGGGAACGCCGATCGGCTTCATGTAAGTCCATAGGGTGCGAATTTCAGGATCATAGTTGAGTTCGACTTGCTGCAACTGGCGGCGCGGCCAGATGGAGGTCGGATGGGGAAGGCGTGGTGAGAGATCCGTTTTCTCGGTAGTCATCAGCATCATTTTCTCCTTCAGTCATTGTGATCAGAGCCTTGCATTGCCTGCGCCAGCGTCGACCGACGTCGGGCTGATTCGTCCTGGCTTTGCGCGTATCCATGCCCGTCCCGGCATTCCTTGCTTTCACGGTCTGATCAGACTTGTCGGAACACCTACTGTGCATGCTCCGACAAAACCGTCTTCCAAGACCTGTGCAACATGAACGACTTGATTTATCTTGCTCTTCTGAGCGATGATTTTTAATTTCGCTCAAAGCTCTTGATGGCAGGGCCAGTTTAGAAAATTTTTTCAGGTTGCCGATGCTTGTTAGCGGGCAGACAGCGGTAGCTAATAATCTTTGTGAAATGATCCACGGTGTTGTTTCGACCGTAGTGCAGGGTAAGGATCAAAACAGGGTGGGTTACAATCACCGGTCCCCGATTTCTTTTTCTCCTATGGCAGCTAACCGAAATTTCGACAAGGCCTTGCGTCAACTGGTCGACAACAACCGCGACTGGGCGGCTGCGATGGTCGAGCAGGATCCGGAATTCTTCAGCAAACTGGTATCGCAACAGTCGCCTGAATTCCTGTGGATCGGCTGTTCGGATAGCCGGGTGCCGGCTAACGATATTGTGGGTCTCGATCCGGGTGAGCTGTTCGTGCACCGTAACGTCGCCAATGTTGTCGTGCATACGGATCTGAACAGTCTGTCCGTCATACAGTTTGCAATTGACTTGTTACGTGTGAAGCATGTGATCGTCGTCGGTCACTACGGCTGCTCCGGTGTGCGTTGTGCGATGGAGCGGCGGCGTGTTGGTCTGGCCGACAACTGGCTGCGGCATGTGCAAGATGTACATAGCAAGCATGCGCAACTACTGCCGGAGACCATGGAGCCTCAGGCGCGGCATGATCGTTTGTGCGAGTTGAATGTGATTGAGCAGGTGGTCAATGTGTGCGAGACCACAATCGTGCAGGATGCGTGGGAGCGCGGACAGGAACTGACCGTCCATAGCTGGGTATACAGCCTTGAGGATGGACTGGTACGGGATCTCGGTTTGGCGGTTGGCAGCGCGGACGAGCTTAAGCCGCAGCTGGAAGCATCACTCGCTCGCTATCAGACCTGATCAGAAGCTGTGCTCTGCAGCCGGAAAGCTGCCACTCTTCACCGCGCTGACATACGCACGGAATGCGCCCGCCAGATCCGACTGGCCTTGCATGAAATCCTTCACGAATTTTGGACGGTGTCCGGGGAATGCGCCGATCATGTCGTGCATCACCAGCACCTGTCCCGAGCAGTCGACGCCGGCACCGATGCCGATCGTCGGAATGGCCAGTTGCGTCGTGACGTGAGCCGCCAGTGAGGCCGGTATCGCTTCCAGCACCAGCACGGAGGCGCCCGCCGCCTGCAAGGCCAGCGCGTCGCGCAGCAACTGATCGGCTGCCTCGGTGGTTCTGCCTTGCACTTTGAAGCCGCCCAGCTGATGCACGGATTGCGGCGTCAGGCCGAGGTGAGCGCAGACCGGCATGCCACGCTCGACGAGCTTATGCACCGTCGGAGCCAGCCATTCGCCGCCTTCCAGCTTCACCATCTCCGCACCGGCGCGCATCAGTTGTGCGGCACTATTCATCGCTTGCTCAGGCGTCAGATAGCTGGCAAACGGCATGTCGACCAACAGCAGCGGTCGCTGCGCGCCGCGCGCCACACAAGCAGTGTGATAAGCGACTTCATCCAGCGACACCGGCAGCGTAGTCGACTGTCCCTGCACCACCATGCCGAGTGAGTCGCCGACCAGCAGCGTGTCGATGCCACACTGGTCCATCAGCGCGGCAAAGCTCGCGTCATAGCAAGTCAGCATCGCGATTTTTTCGCCGTCAGCGCGCATTTTTGCCAGCGAGCTGACGGTCACTTTGCCGGGTGTCGTGGTTGACTGGGTCGACATGGTCATTCTCCGCGATTGAAGAATTCGCGCTTGCCGCGCATGCTCGCGATACGTTGCATCAGCAGCGCGAAATCATCGCTGCGTTCGATCGGATTCAGATGTTCCGCATTCACCATCAGTACCGGCGACGCATCATAGTGATGGAAGAAGCGGCTATAGCCCTCGCACAGTCGCTGCAGATAGGATTCCGAGATGCCGGATTCCGCAGGCACACCGCGCCGCCGTATCCGTTCCGTCAGCGTTGCCGGCGCCGCCTGCAAGTAGATCACGAGGTCAGGACGCGGCGCCTCTTGTGTCAGGTGCTCGAACATCTGACGGTACAGGTTCAGCTCATCATCGGCCAGCGTCAGCGCGGCGAAAATCGGGTCCTTATCGAGCAGGAAGTCGGACACGACCGGCGCCGAGAACATGTCAGTCTGCGCAAGGTCACGTAACTGGTTCATGCGCTGGAACAGGAAAAACATCTGGGTTGGCAGCGCATAGCGTGTGGAGTCGCGATAAAAGCGCTCGAGAAAGGGGTTGTCCTGCGGCTGCTCGAGCAGGGATTGCGCGCCAGTCTCGGTGGCGATACGACGTGCGAGACTGGTCTTGCCGACGCCGATCGGACCTTCGACAACGATGTAGCGATATTTGGCCAGGTTCATGGGCGTCGATGATACGTGAATGGGATGACAGATCAACCACTAACCCGGCCAGACGGGTAGTCCTGCCCGTTATCCGGTATTTTCGTGATGCGCTGATCCTGCACGCCAGCCAGCCAGTCGCGCGCGTGACCGACGCCCGGAATCTCGATCGCCGGCGCTAGTTCCAGCAGTGGCAGCAATACGAAAGCACGCGTCTGCATGCGCGGATGGGGTACGTCGAGCAGGTGGTCATGGATCGTCTCGCCGCCATACAACAGCAGGTCGAGATCCAGCGTGCGCGGGGCATTGCGAAAAAGCCTTTCGCGACCGAAAACCTGTTCGATACGCTGGAATTCGCGCAGCAGCGCATGGGCATCCAGCAACGTATCGATGTGTGCGACTGCATTGACGTAATCGTCGCCACCGGCATCGATGGGTGCGCTCGCATATAGCGACGAAACCGAGATCAGCGTCGTATCCGGTAGCTGCGAGAGCAGTCCGGTCGCATCGCGCACGGCCTGTACCGGCTCGCCCAGATTGGCGCCGAGGCCGACATAGGCCGCGACACGACCCGTCATTCCGGACCGCTCTCGGCGTCGGGCTTGCCGCGGCCACGGCCACCGCGACGGCGACGACGTTTGGCCGCAGGCGCATCGGCTTCAACCGGCTTCTTTGACAGCAGTGCTTCGCGCCCGGCACCATCGGCGCCCATGAAATCAGTCCACCATTCACCAAGCTCGTCATCAATCTCGCCTGACGCACAGCGTAGCAGCAGGAAGTCATAACCGGCACGCAGGCGCGGATGCTCAAGCAGCTTGAACGGCGATTTACCAACCCGACGCTCAAAGCGCGGCTGCATGGCCCAGATATCACGCATGTCGGTAGCGATACGACGCTGGATGGCGAGCTGCTCGGTCTGACCGTCAAGCACATCATCCGCCGCGAGATGCAGCGCCGGGACAGGATTTTCACCGGCCGCCTTGTACGCATTCCACTTTTCCAGCACCTGATGCCATAGCAGCGACGCGAACAGGAAGCCCGGTGATACGGGTTTGCCGTCACGTACCCGCTCATCGGTATTGGCCAGCGCCAGCGTCACGAAGCGCTCGCCCAGCGGCTGCTCAAGTACGACATCGAGCAGCGGCAGCAGCCCATGATGCAGGCCTTCCTTGCGCAGTTGCCGCAGGCAAGCCAGCGCATGCCCGCTCATCAGCAGCTTCAGCATTTCATCGAAGACACGCGCGGCTGGCACATTGTTGATCAGCGGTGCCATCACCTTGATGGGCGCGCGTGTCGGACCGGCGATCGAGAAACCCAGCTTCGCCGCGAAGCGCACCACGCGCAGCATGCGTACCGGGTCCTCACGATAGCGAGCCTCGGGCACGCCGATGATGCGCAGCGTCTTGCTGCGTATGTCTTTCATGCCGCCGTGATAGTCCAGCACCTGCTCGCGTTCGGGATCGTAGTACATCGCATTGATCGAGAAGTCGCGACGTTCGGCATCTTCATGCTGAGCGCCAAAGGTGTTGTCGCGCAGCACACGGCCATGCGCATCCTTGGGAGACTCTTCCGACGACGCGCCACGGAAAGTCGTGACTTCGATCAGGTCCTGCCCGAACATCACATGCACGATCTGGAAACGACGGCCAATGATGAAGGCCCGGCGGAACAGGCGTTTTACTTCTTCCGGAGTCGCATCGGTGGCGACGTCGAAATCCTTGGGCTTGAGTCCGAGCACGAGGTCACGCACCGCGCCACCGACGATGAAGGCTTTGAAGCCGGCGCGCTGCAGCGTCTGTGTCACGCGTATGGCATTCGGCGATACATCGTCCAGGATAATTCCGTGGTCGGACGGGCCGAATACGGTGGGTTCGATTGCGCTGCCGCTCCCGGCTTTGGGTGTCGTGCCCAGAATGCGGCGGATGAGTTTCTTGATCATGTCGATTTTTCAGCAAACAGCTGCAGTATCGGCCACCCGTTGGCCTGTGCATGCCGGGCGAGCGTGGCGTTCGGATTGGTAGCGACCGGGTGGGTCACTACGGACAGCAGCGGAATATCGTTCTGCGAATCGCTGTAAAAAGTGCTGCGGCCGAAGTCATCGAGCTGCTTGCCCAGCGAAGCCAGCCAAGCCTGCGTATTCGTGACTTTGCCAGAGCCGAAGGGCGGCGTACCGAGCAGGCGGCCGGTGATTTCGCCGGCCGATGTCAGTTCCGGCTCCGCAGCGATCAGATGCTCGATACCGAAGGCCTGCGCGATCGGCGCGGTGACGAAGCGATTGGTTGCGGTGATGATCACCAGCAGGTCGCCGGCAGTGCGGTGCTCTTCCACCAGCGCGCGCGCTTCGCTGCGTATCGCCGGGTGGATCACCTCGTTCATGAATTGCGCATGCCATGCGTCGAGCTGCACGCGCGGGAAGCGCCTGAGTGTGCCAAAGGCAAACTCCAGATACTCGACCGGATTCAGGGTGCCTGCGACATACTGCGCGTAGAACTCGTCATTACGCTGCGTGAACGCGACTGCATCAACGGCGCCGACGCGGCACAGGAACTGGCCCCATTCATAGTCCGAGTCGAGCGGCAGCAAGGTGTTATCGAGATCAAAAAGTGCGAGATTCATGTCGGGGTGGTGGTGTCATCCAGCTGCAGCAGCTCTCGCAGCAGCGGCATCGTAATCGGGCGCTGAGTCTCCAGCGAGTAGCGGTCAAGCGCATCAAGCAGCGTGCTCAGCGACTGCATGTCGCGACGGAAGTGCGTCAGCACATACGGCAGCACACCTGCCGACAGGTTTAGCCCACGCGCTTCGGCAGATTTCGACAGCGCGTCAATTTTTTCTTCGTCGCTCAGTTCGTGCAGCTGATATACCAGTCCCCAGGCCAGCCGGGTCCGCAGGTCTTCGCGCAGCGCGAGCTGTGCCGGCGGGTGACTGGCGGTGGCCACCAGCATGCCGCCGGACTCGCGCAACTCGTTATACAGCTTGAACAGCGCATGCTGCTGTCGCTCGTTCAGACGCTCGCAGTCATCAATCAGGTAGAGGCTGTGGCCGGCAACGCGTCCAAAGTCGCGCGACGACAGTTGCGGCGTCAGCAGACGCGCGTCACCGTGCGCATTCAACGCATTCAGCAGATGAGATTTGCCTGCGCCGGCTTCGCCCCAGATCATCACGAAGCGCTGGTCGGGCGTATGCGTCTGACGCGCCGCGATGCGGCGAAGCAGGGCGGCCAGTTCCTGATTCCTGCCGCTGACAAAACTGTCCAGGGTTTGCGGTCGCGCAGCACCCCAGTCGAGCAGCAACTGCCTCATATTTGATTGTAAAAACTGCTGTTCAGATAATGTCGGCGAACGCGGCCGAAAACGACCGAGAGTATAGCTGACGCAGGTAGTGCCAACAGCACGCCAACGAAACCAAATAGTTGTCCGAATGCCAGCAGCGCGAAGATCACGGTCAGCGGATGCAGACCGATACGCTCGCCGACGAGTTGCGGTGTCAGGAAAAAGCTCTCGATGAATTGTCCAAATCCGTAAATCACACCCACAGCGACGAGGCCATTCCATCCGTCGAATTGCAGAATCGCGGCGATGATCGCCAGCGCTAGCCCCAGCCCGAAGCCGACATACGGAATGAAGACCAGCAGGCCCGTCAGCATACCCACCGGCAGCGCGACATCGAAGCCGGCCACGGTCAGTGCCGTCGAATAGTAGGCGGCAAGCAGGAACATCACCAGCATCTGCCCGCGCAGGTACTGCGCGAGCAGCGTATCGACCTCGATCGCGATGCCGGCGACCAGTACCTGCCAGCGGCGCGGCACGCAGTCGCCGGTGCGGTGGATCACGCGATGCCAGTCGAGCAGCAGGTAGAACAAAACGATCGGAATCAGAAACAGCGTGCCGGCCCAGCCGAGCAGCGCACTCCCACCGATACGCAGCCAGTTCAGCAACGCTGAGGTTGCGCCGTCACCAGCCGCCAGTTTCGTCGCTACCAGCTTTTGCAGCGCCGCGAAGTCCAGCCGCGCACCGACGCCCATCTGCCGCAGCCAGGGGCCGATGGCGTTATCGATTTTCATCAGCAGCGCCGGCAACCGCTCACGCAGCAAGGGCAGCTCTTCAGCCAGTACCGGCAGCACGATCAGCAGCAACGCGGCGATCAGCACGCCGACGCCAATCATCGCGATCAGCACTGCGAGCGCGCGCGGTATGCGGCGTCCCTCCATCCAGTCGACGCCGGGATTGAGCATGTAGCCGATGATGGCGGCTGCGACAAACGGCGTCAGCACCGGGGTCAGCAGCCACAGCAGTAACAGCACGGCCAGTCCGAACGACAGCCATAACAGGTTCTGGCGATGTTCTGATCGGGGGCTATCGGTCATGGGTGTGGTCGGGCGGGGCGATTTGGTAAAATAGCGCCCTTTTCGGGGACTTGTCACAGGTGCAAGGCCCAATTCTACCGTTTCCGCTGTTGACCGCTTAATTCCTTCCCTATTGACGCCATGGCACATTCCCCGGTTTCCCTTTCTTACCGCGACGCAGGCGTTGACATTGACGCCGGTGATGCGCTCGTCGAGGCGATCAAGCCTTTTGCAAAGCGCACGATGCGTGAAGGCGTGCTGGCAGGCATCGGCGGATTCGGCGCGCTGTTCGAGGTCAGCAAGAAGTACAAGGAGCCGGTGTTGGTATCTGGCACCGATGGTGTCGGCACCAAGCTGAAACTTGCTTTCCATCTGAACCGCCACGACACGGTCGGTATCGACCTGGTCGCGATGAGCGTCAACGACATTCTCGTGCAGGGTGCGGAGCCCTTGTTCTTCCTGGATTACTTTGCCTGCGGCCGTCTTGATGTGGCCGCCGCCACTGACGTAATCAAGGGTATCGCGGCCGGTTGCGAACAGGCGGGTTGCGCGCTGATCGGTGGCGAGACAGCCGAGATGCCAAGCATGTACCCGGACGGTGAATATGATCTCGCTGGTTTTGCGGTCGGTGCGGTCGAGAAATCGAAAATCATCGATGGCCGCAAGATCACGCCAGGCGATGTCGTGCTTGGTCTGGCGTCATCGGGCGCGCACTCGAATGGTTATTCGCTGGTGCGCAAGATCCTCGATGTTGCGAAACCCGACCTGCAGGCAGATTTCCACGGACGGCCGCTGGCTGATGTGCTGCTGGCGCCGACACGGATCTATGTGAAGCCACTGCTGGCACTGATGGAAAAAATCGAAGTGCGCGGTATGGTGCACATCACCGGCGGCGGTTTGGTCGAAAATATTCCGCGTGTATTGCAGCCGAACCTGACGGCGGTGCTGCAACAGTCTGCGTGGCCAATGCCGCCGCTGTTCCAGTGGTTGCAGCAGCATGGCGGCGTGGCTGATGCCGAGATGCACCGCGTGTTCAACTGCGGTATCGGTATGACGGTGATCGTTTCGAAAGATAATGCGGACGTAGCCGAGGCCGAGCTGAAACGACTCGGCGAGACGGTATATCGTATTGGCGTGATCCGCGAGCGTCAGGCTGATGAGGCACAGACGATCGTTGAGTGACGCCGCTTGGTGAAAAATAAAAAAAGCCGCTTCCTTGAAGCGGCCTTTTTTTCGTCAACACCTGCCACCATTACTGCTGCTGTGCGCGCACCTCATGCTGCGCCAGCGTCTGCAGTTGCGGCGTCTTGCCTTCGGCTCGCGTGACTGAGGGTGGCGGCTGCACCCGTACCGGCTGATTCAGCTTGCCGGAGCTCGACAGTACATTGGCCGTAGCGCTCGGCGCTGCATTCCACACAGGTTCGGGTATGCCTTCGAACACCTGTTTCAGCTGCTCGCCCCAGGTGGAGCGGATCATCTGGAAGTACTGATTTTTTTCATCCACCGTCACGAAGCGATTTACCGCCAGCGTGTCCTTTTCGTACACCAGCAGGTCGAGCGGAAAGCCCACCGAGATATTCGAGCGCAGTGTTGAATCCATCGAGACCAGCGCACACTTCGCCGCTTCGTCGAGGGCTGTGATGGGCGTCACTACGCGATCGATGATGGGCTTGCCGTATTTGGCCTCGCCGATCTGGAAGTAGGGATTTTCGTCATGCGACTCGATGAAGTTGCCCGCTGAGTACATCTGGAACAGCCGGCAGCGCTCTCCGCGGATCTGGCCACCGAAAATCATGCTGACATTGAAATCAATGCCGAACTCCTCGAGTGACTTCGCGTCACGCTTGTATACGCTGCGGATCGCATCACCAACGATCTGCGCGGCTTCATACATGGACGATGCGGTCCAGATGCTTATGCCTTCGGGTGACAGGTACTCGGCCACGGTCTGCCGAATCGACTGGGAGATCGACAGATTACCTGCGGTCATCAGCACCATCATGCGGTCGCCCGGATTTTCAAAGACAGACAACTTGCGGAAGGTGCCGATGTGGTCGACGCCGGCATTAGTGCGAGAGTCGGAAAGAAAGACGAGGCCAGCGTTCAGCCGCATTGCGACGCAATAAGTCATGACAGGTGCCCGCAGCGAAAAAATAGGATTGTAAAGTAATGCATGTCAGGTACTCAGGCGCGGCTGACGTCGACGTGCACGCGCATCTGCTCGTCGCTACCGCCGCGCCGCATGCCGCGTACCGGCGCGGCGGCCTCATAATCGCGGCCGACCGCAAGGCGACAATAGTCGGCGGTCTGGAAGCAGGCATGGGTGACATCGATACTAACCCAGCCGGAATAGTCGACATCATTGACCCACGCATCGACCCAGGCATGACTGGCGCTGTGCTCCACTTCTCCCGGATAGAGATAGCCCGATACATAGCGTACCGGTAGCCCGACTGCGTGACAGCACGCGATGAAGAGATGCGCGTGGTCCTGGCATACGCCGAGGCCAAGCTTCAGTACGTCATCGGCGCTGCTGAAAATGCCGGTCGCTCCCGACTGGTAGCGCACAGCACTGCGGATAGCTTCGGCCAGCGCCAGCAGCTGCTCGCTTCCCGCGCTCGCCGAGTCGAGCAGACCGGCGGCGAAATTGCGAATGCTCGCCGTGGGTTCGGTGAGACGGGAGGCGACGGTGAATGTCTGCACCGGCAGCAAGGTATTTTCCCGGATGCGTCCGCGGGTCGGTGACTGTATGTCGACAGTACCCGTGGCCACGATGCGTACCTCATGATGTGGCGAAGTCACCGTGACGATGTCGCTGCTGTTACCCAGCGCATCGGTCATTTCCCGGCGCTTGCCGGGCGCATGAATCTGCCACTGCAGTGTTCGCTGCAGTGGCTCCGCACGCGGTGTCATTAGCAGCCGCTGTATCGAGTACATGGCCGGAGTCGCGTAGTGATACACCGTCTCATGGCGTATCGCGAGCGTGGTCGAAGTCATGCGGCCAGCGGTAGCAGGAAGTCGCGGCTGACCCGATTGCCAAGCTCGTAAATCTGCTCAAGGAAATCGGTCAGGTAATCATGCAGTCCGCGTTTCATGATGTCCTCGATACTGTTGAAACGCAGGTCAGAATGCAGGCGTCCCGCAAAGCGCTCAGTGTCGCTCGACACGTCGTTGCGAACCTGCTCGATATTGTTCACCACTTCGGCCAGACAAGCCATCAGTGAGCGTGGCATGTCACCGCGCAGAATCAGCAGTTCGGCGACGCGTTCGGGTGTGATCACGTCACTGTAGGCCTTGCGATAGGTCTCGAAGGCCGACACTGATCTCAGCAGTGCTGCCCAGTGATAGAAGTCCATCTCGGTGGCAGCGATCAGTTCACGGTCCGTGCCATGGAATTTCACGTCGAGCAGCCGCGCCGTATTGTCTGCCCGCTCCAGAAAGGTGCCGAGCCGGATGAAGTAGAAAGCTTCGTCCTTCAGCATGGTGCCGATGGTCACGCCGCGAGACAGGTGGGAGCGATGCTTAACCCATTCAAAGAACTCGGCAGGATCGCGCTCGAGCACGCCGCCTTTGAGCAGATGATTCATTTCGAGCCAGCTGGTATTCAGCGTTTCCCAGACCTCGGTCGTCAAGGTGCCGCGCACGGCGCGGGCGTTTTCGCGGGCGCTGGTCAGGCAGGACGTGATGGATGAAGGATTGAGTGGATCCCTGACCATGAAGTCGAGTACATCTTCGCGGGTCAGCAAACCATACTTTGCATCAAAGGCGGGTTCGAGCTCGGAAATACTCAGTACGGCGCGCCAGCTTTGCTCGGCGGCTTCGGCCGATTGCGGCAGCAGCTGGGTCTGAATGTTCACGTCCAGCATGCGCGCGGTATTCTCCGCTCTCTCGGTATATCGGGCCATCCAGAACAGGTGATCGGCGGTGCGACTCAGCATCTTATTTCTCCAGTACCCATGTATCTTTGGTGCCGCCGCCCTGCGAGGAGTTAACGACCAGCGAGCCTTCCTTCAGCGCGACACGCGTCAGCCCGCCCGGCACCATCGTCACGGTTTTGCCCGATAACACGAAGGGGCGCAGATCAATGTGGCGTGGCGCGATGCCGGATTCCACATAGGTCGGGCAGGCGGACAAGGCCAGCGTCGGCTGTGCAATATAGCCATCGGGTTTGGCGATCACGCGCTGGCGGAAATCCTCGATCTCGGCTTTCGTCGATGCAGGACCGACCAGCATGCCGTAGCCACCCGCGCCGTGTACTTCCTTCACGACCAGCTTGTCGAGATGGTCCAGCGTGTACCGGAGATCGTCCTTTTTCCGGCACTGATAGGTCGGCACATTATTCAGAATCGGTGCCTCCGACAGGTAGAAGCGGATCATGTCGGGCACGAAGGGATAGATCGATTTATCGTCGGCCACGCCGGTACCAATCGCATTGGCCAGCGTGACGCGTCCCGACCGATAAACCGACAACAGGCCCGGCACACCGAGCGAGGAGTCGGAACGGAAGACCAGCGGATCGAGAAAGTCATCATCGACGCGGCGGTAAATCACATCGACGCGTTTCGGGCCGCGCGTGGTGCGCATGTACACATGGCTATCGTCGACGAACAGATCCTGACCCTCGACCAGTTCCACGCCCATTTGCTGCGCCAGAAAGGCATGCTCGAAGTAGGCCGAGTTGTACATGCCCGGTGTCATCACCACCACGTTCGGATCATCCACTCCTTGCGGTGCGACCGAGCGCAGCATATCGAGTAACAGATCCGGATAGTGCGCAACTGGCGCGACCTTGTGCCGCGCGAACAGTTCGGGAAACAGGCGCATCATCATCTTCCGGTCTTCCAGCATGTAGGACACGCCGGACGGCACCCGCAGATTATCTTCGAGTACATAGAACTCACCCTCACCGGCACGCACAATGTCGACACCGGCGATATGCGCGTAGATATCCGAGTTCACCGATATGCCTTGCATTTCGGGACGGTACTGCGCGTTACGGAATACCTGTTCAGCCGGAATAACGCCTGCCTTCACGATATGCTGTTCGTGATAGATGTCGTGGATGAACAGGTTCAGTGCCTGCACGCGTTGTTTCAGGCCCTGTTGCAGGGTCGCCCATTCGGCGGCGGGAATGATGCGCGGAATGATGTCGAACGGGATCAGTCGCTCGGTGCCGGCCTCACTGCCATAGACGGCGAAGGTGATGCCGACGCGACGGAATACCAGATCGGCCTCAATGCGCTTGCGTTCGACAATGTCGGCCGATTGCTCGGACAGCCACTTCGCGAATTCCCGATAGTGGGGCCGCACCATGCCGGCGCTGTCCGCGAACATCTCGTTGAAAAAACCGGCCATGCTTGCTTCGCCTCGATTGCTGAATAATCAGGTACCGAGCTATCAAGAAACATGCCAGCGTGAAAAACTTCAGGGGCTGCGCAGATAATCCACCAGCGCTTGTTGATCCTCGGCCGGCGGTGGGGTCAGCAGCGCCACGACCACCATCGTGATGAAGCCGGCGGGCACACCGAACACACCGGCCGAGACCGACGCGATATGAAACCACTGGTTCGCAGCGCTGCCGCCGAGGCCGGGACTGGTTTGCACCAAATAGATCACGCACACAAAAAATCCGGCCAGCATGCCCGCAATTGCGCTCTGTTGGTTCGCGCGTTTCCAGAAAACGCCCAAAACCAGTGCAGGGAACAGCGTCGAGGCTGCCAGCGAGAACGCGCCGCTGACCATGGACAGGATGTCACCCGAGCGGAATGATGCGGTGTAAGCGGCCAGCAGCGCCACCACCAGCAGCAGCAGCTTGGAGACCGTGACCCGGCGCTGGCTGGACGCGTTCGGGTTGACCATCTTGAAATAGGTATCGTGCGATAGCGCGCTGGAGATGGTCAGCAGCAGACCGTCAGCCGTTGACAGTGCTGCGGCCAGCGCACCGGCCGCGATCAGTGCGGACATGACATATGGCAGTCCCGCAATTTCCGGCGTGGCTAACACGATCATGTCGCCATCGAGCGCGATCTCGGCCAGTTGCACCAGCCCGTCGGCATTGATGTCGGTGACACTGATCATGGGTTTGGCGCGATCGATGTTGGCCCAGTAGCTGACCCAGGATGGCAGGTGTGCGTAGTCCGTGCCGACCAGCGTGGTGTAGATCTCATACTTCACCAGTACCGCAAGTGCGGGCAGCGCGGTATACAGCAGCAAAATGAAGAACAGCGCCCAGAACACGGACACACGGGCCTGTGGCACCGAGCGCGTGGTGTATGAGCGCACCAGCACATGCGGTAGCGCTGCGGTGCCCAACATCAGACAGAACACCAGCGCGAGAAAGTTATTGCGCTTGATGTCCGAGCTCTCGCGGTCCGCGCCGGGGAAGGGCGTGGTGTGCGGCTGCAGCGGTTGCGCGCGCGCGAGTGCGACTTCGCGTTCCGTTTCCCACAAACGGCGCGCTGCCTCGGGACTCTTCGGGTAATCAGCCAGCGCACGGTTCGCGGCCTTGATATCAATCAGCGACGCATTGCTGGTCTGCAGATCCTGCAGACGGCGGCGTGCTTCAGTGCGGCCCTCGTCCCACGAGCGCGGCAGTGACGCAATTTTTGCGTCATAAGCCTGCGCGCGGCGGCGGTACAACTCGCGCACCTGCTGTTCGCTTTCTTTGCCGGCCAGCGATTTTTCCTGTTTGGCCAGCCGCTCGAGTGCGGAGCCATACGCCACCTGAGGCACCGGTATGCCAGTCTGTTTCATTGCCAGCCAGGACACCGGAATCATGAACGCAACAATGATGATCACGTACTGCGCGATTTGCGTCCAGGTGATCGCCCGCATGCCGCCGAGGAAGGAGCAGACCAGAATACTGGCCAGACCGAGGAAGATGCCGACCGAAAAATCGATACCGGTGAAACGCGAGGTGATCAGACCGACACCGTAAATCTGCGCAACGACATAAGTGAACGAGATGATCAGCGTGGCCGCAACAGCGATGATGCGTACCGCGTTGCCATGCTGCGGCCCGCCGAAACGCTCGGCCAGATAGTCAGGCACCGTGTACTGACCGAGCTTGCGCAGATAGGGCGCAATCAGCAGCGCGACCAGGCAGTAGCCGCCGGTCCACCCCATGATGTACGCGAGTCCGTCGAAACCCTGAAGATAGAGACCGCCGGCCAGTCCGATGAAGCTCGCGGTCGAAATCCAGTCGGCAGCCGTTGCCATGCCATTGAACAGGGCGGGTACCCGGCGACCGGCGACGTAATACTCATTCACGTCCGAAGTACGGCTGAACACTCCGATGATGGCGTACACGACAATCGTCGCGAACAGGAACAGGTAGCCCAGCCAGAAGCGCGGGAAACCCTCATGCTCAAGGATGGACAGCGACAGTAGCAGCGCGCCGAAGCCGGCCGAATACAGCCAGAAGTACCGGGTCACCTGGCGCGGAAAGCTGTCAGGCATCATCGCCGTCTCCCTCCTCACGTGCAGCGTGAGCGATTGCATCCAGCCGTTTCAATGCGATGGCGTAAGCACCGATCAGCGCGAGATACACCAGCGTGACACCCTGCGAGGCCAGATAGAAATGCAGCGGCCAGCCGCCCACCGAAATGGTCGATAGTTCGCGCGCGAAGAACACCACGCCGAAGCTGACCGCGAACCATAGTGCCAGCAGCAGCAACGTGATACTGCGCACGCGCTGCCAGTACATCGTCTTGGTGATGGGCTGCATGTTCAGGCCCCGGCGCGCGGCAGCAGGCGCAGACTGATGCGGAACAGCGATCCCGGATAGCGGGTATCGGTGCTGCGCGGATTATTGAAGATATCGACTTCAGCGCCATGGCGGTGCGCGATCTCGCGAACAATGGCCAGCCCCAGCCCGCTGCCCTCGACCTCGCTACCAAGGATGCGATAAAAGCGCTCGAATACCTGCTCACGTTCCGATGGCGCAATCCCGGGGCCGTTATCTTCGACTTCGATGATGGCCAGGTCTCGCATCGTATCGGCACGCACGCGCACGGTGACGCTGCCACCGGAGGGCGTGTAACGCAGCGCATTGTCGATCAGATTGCTGAGCATCTCGCGCAGCATCGTCGCATTGCCCAGCACGTCGATCGCAAGCTCGTCCGCTTCGAATCCAAGATCGATCGCGTTCGATTGCGCGGCGCTGAACCAGTCCTGTACCGTGCCGCGGGCCAGCCCGGTCAGTTCAAGCCGCTGAAGGGGCGTGGCCTGGGGCGACTCGTTCTCGGCGCGCGCCAGCGCAAGTAACTGATTTACCAGTCGGGTGGCGGAGCCCGAGCTTTTTGCCAGCTGCTCCAGCGAGCGCTGGATTTCTTCGCGAGAATCCTGGCGCATCGCCAGTTCAGACTGCATGCGCATGCCAGCCAGCGGCGTCTTCATCTGGTGTGCCGCATCGGCAATGAAACGCTTCTGCGACTGCAGACTTTGCGACAGACGCTCCAGCATCTCGTTGAGCGAGCGCACCAGCGGTGAAATTTCCTCAGGCACCGCGCGCGAGTCGATCGGCGACAGGTCGTCGGGACGACGCGAGCGGATATTGTCCTGCAGGCTGGTCAGCGGAGACAGACCACGCGACAGCGCGAACCACAGCAGCGCAATCGCGATCGGCAAGATGATGAATTCGGGCAGGATCACGCCCTTGATGATCTGGTTTGCCAGTTCACGTCGCTTCTCCAGTGTCTCGGCTACCTGCACCAGCGCATATCTGGGCTCGTCAGACGATCGACCGGTGAGGCGCGATGGCTGCAGGTTCACATAGGTGTACGCGATTCTGACGTCACCATTGCGCATCTGCGCGTCGCGTAGCATCACCGACCACGGCACCGGCGATTCCTCATCCTCCGGCAATGGCACGTCACTGTCGCCGGAGATCAGTTCATGTTGCGGCCCGCTGATCTGGAAATACACATTGTCGACGTCATCCGCGCGCAGGATGTCGCGCGCCGAGAACGGCAGATGCGCGCTGAGTTCACCATTGACTTCTTTCACCTGCTGCGCCAGTACGGTCACGCGGTCTTCGAGCGCGCGGTCAAAGGGCTCATTGGCAATGGAAATAGCGACCAGATAGGTGACGCCGATCGATACCGGCCACAGCAGCAGCAGCGGCATCAGCATCCAGTCAAGGATCTCGCCGAACAGCGAGCGCTGCATCGGCTGGTCCTGATCTTCTGCCTTGTTGCGGGTAGCCGGATCCCGGCCGGTGTCGGCGCTCACGGCAGGCGTCAGGCCACGCCCGCATCGGCGGCAGGCGCCGGCGCCGCGGCATTGAATTTTTCGAGGCAGTAGCCCAGCCCGCGCACGGTCGCGATACGAATGCCGCCGCTTTCGATTTTCTTGCGCAGCCGATGCACATAGACCTCGATCGCATTATTGCTGACTTCCTCGCCCCATTCGCACAGGTGATCGACCAGCTGCTCTTTCGAGACCAGACGGCCGCTGCGTTTGAGCAGTACTTCCAGCAATCCCAGCTCGCGCGCGGACAGATCAATCATCTGCTCGTTGAGGTAGGCGATACGGCCCACCTGATCAAAGGACAGCGGGCCATGCCGGATCACGGTCGGTCCGCCGCCGGCACCGCGGCGGGTCAGCGCGCGCACCCGGGCTTCCAGCTCCGACAGCGCGAAAGGCTTGGCCATGTAGTCATCCGCGCCCAGATCCAGACCTTTGACGCGCTGCTCGACCGAATCATTCGCGGTCAGGATCAGCACCGGCACCCGCGATTCGCGCGTGCGCAAACGGCGCAGCACCTCGAGGCCGGACAGGGTCGGCAGATCGAGATCGAGGATGAGCAGATCGAAATCCTGAGTCGACAGCGCGTTGTCGGCAGCCTGACCGTTATTGACGCAATCGGTCACATAGCCGGACTGGCGTAGCGAGCGTGTCAGGCCATCGGCCAGGACACTGTCATCTTCGGCGAGCAGGATGCGCATGGTGGTTCGGGTCAGTTGGCAGGACGCCGGGTTTTGGTTGATTGGATGATTCCGGCGGAGTCCCGGCGCTTCGGCGGCCTGTGCGCGGCGAAATCGACGGAATGCTCCGCAGTCTATTGGGTTTGGATGTTGCCAGCAATACAGTCGGCGGAACCTGATTTCCCCGGGTTTTGCCGGTTTGATAATTCCGCGGTGATGAAAAGTGCTTGCGCTTTCTACTGGATTTTTATACAGTACCACTCCAATTCCCACTGCACTGAAAGCGACCGCATGGACGACAAGAAACTCAGCAATTCCGACAAAGTCAAGGCGCTGGGCGCCGCGCTGGCACAGATCGAGAAACAGTTCGGCAAGGGCTCGGTGATGCGCATGGATGGCTCCGTCGCTGAGGAAGTCCAGGTCGTATCGACCGGCTCGCTCGGACTGGATGTCGCGCTGGGCGTCGGCGGCCTGCCGCGCGGCCGCGTGATCGAGATCTATGGCCCTGAATCGTCGGGCAAGACCACGATGACGCTGCAGGTGATCGCCGAAATGCAGAAACTGGGCGGCACCTGCGCATTCATCGATGCCGAGCATGCACTGGACAGCGTTTATGCGCAAAAGCTCGGCGTCAACTTGCAGGACCTGCTGATCTCGCAGCCTGACACCGGTGAGCAGGCGCTTGAAATCACGGACGCGCTGGTGCGTTCCGGCGCGGTCGACCTGATCGTGATCGACTCGGTGGCAGCCTTGACGCCGCGTGCGGAAATCGAGGGTGACATGGGCGATTCGCTGCCCGGCCTGCAGGCGCGTCTGATGTCGCAGGCATTGCGGAAACTGACCGGCTCGATCAACCGGACCAACACGATGGTCATCTTCATCAACCAGATCCGTATGAAGATCGGCGTCATGTTTGGCAATCCCGAGACCACCACCGGCGGTAATGCGCTGAAATTCTATGCATCGGTGCGTATGGACATCCGCCGCACCGGCTCGATCAAATCCGGTGACGAGGTCATCGGCAACGAGACCCGTGTCAAGGTCGTGAAGAACAAAGTGGCGCCGCCGTTCCGGGAAGCGCACTTCGACATCCTGTACGGAGAGGGTACCTCGCGCGAAGGCGAGATTCTCGATCTGGGCGTCGAGGCGAAGATCGTCGAGAAGTCCGGTGCCTGGTATAGCTACAACGGCGAACGCGTCGGTCAGGGCAAGGACAATGCGCGGATCTTCCTGAAAGAGCGTCCGGACATGGCACGCGAGATCGAAAACAAGGTACGTGAGCATCTCGGCGTGCCGCTGCTGCCGCCGGGCCCGGTGGCCGCTGCGGCCGCGCCGGCGACACCGGCTGCCGAGGAAGCCGCGACGCCGACACGCAAGAGCAAGGCGGCGGCTGCGGCGGAGGAGTAAGCGAATTCGCTGTCCCAGTCGGTTCAGCGTGATGCGGCGGGTGGGATCTCGGGTCCCGCCTGCCGTTTTTCTTTGTATGGATGTATGCCGGTGCCTCGTCCCAAACTCAGCCTGAAAGCCCGCGCATTGCGTTATCTGGCTGCCCGCGAGCACAGCCGGCTGGAGCTCGGCCGCAAGCTGGCCCGCCATGCGGAAGAGGGCGAGGACATCGCCGCCGTATTAGACTGGTTGGAGGCGCAGAATTTTCTTTCCGAGGCGCGCTTTGCCGAATCCCTGGTGAACCGCCGCGCAGCGCGCTTTGGTAGTTCCCGCATCCTGTCGGAGTTGCAGAGCCACCATATCGACGAGACCACCGTCGCCGGATTGAAACTCGGGCTGGCCGCTGGCGAGGGCGAGCGGGCGTGGGAGGTCTGGCGCAGAAAATTCAGTTCACCGGCTGCGGACGCGCAGGAAGCGGCGCGGCAGATGCGTTTCCTGCAGCAGCGGGGTTTTTCACATGACGCGATCCGGTCGGTGATGCGACGCGCAAAAAAAGAAGGGTCCGACGGCCTCTGACGAACCGTAGCGCGGCCGGAATTCAGCATGAAACGGGGCTCTCCGGGGCGAAAGCCTATGCTAAACTGCCGCAGCTTTGCAGCGCCGCAGAAGCGGCACCAGTCGTAGAAACTGCGACGGTCTGCACAACTAAACATCCAGCGCATGCCGTTTCGGCAATCCATGCGCGCCCTGACTATGCCTCTGCCCGTCCCGACAACCGCTCGCGAGCCGCGCCATGTGCGCAGCATCGTCGCTGAGGCGTTTGAGCGCAGCGACGGCCTCTGGGACATCGATGCACGTCTCACCGATACCAAGCCACACGCGATCGAGCTCGGCTCCGGGCCGCGCGCAGCCGGCGAGCCGGTGCATGACCTGTGGCTGCGTGTCACGGTCGACACCGGCTTCAATATCGTTGACGCGCAAGCCGCATCCGACGCAACACCTTATCCCGGTTATTGCGGCGACTACGGTGACGCGTACAAGCAACTCGTCGGCCTGAATCTGCTGCGGGGCTTTCGCCAATCCGTGCGTGAACGCCTCGCCGGTACCGCCGCGTGCACCCACCTGACCGAACTGGCCGCCATGCTGCCGACCGCGACTATCCAGGCGTTTGCCGGCGCGGTATTGCCGACCCGTGACGGTCAGCATGATCACGATGATCAGCCGCCTTTTCAGCTCGACCGCTGCCACGCGCTGCGTCGCGACGGGGCGGCGGTTGCCCGGTATTACCCGCGCTGGACCATCAAGCCGGCAGAGCAGAGTTGAACTGCATCATTTCGAATTTGATAGTGAACCATTTAACTTTGAACCATTGAATCATTCGCGCCTTTAAGGGGAAGACTGCATGAAAATCCATGAGTACCAGGGCAAAGAGATCCTGAGGAAGTACGGCGTCACCGTTCCGCGTGGCATCCCGTGCATGAACGTTGACGAAGCCGTGAAAGCGGCCGAGACGCTGGGCGGCCCGGTCTGGGTCGTGAAGGCGCAGATACATGCCGGTGGTCGCGGCAAGGGTGGCGGCGTGAAGGTCGCGAAGTCGATGGATCAGGTGAAGGAATTCGCGAACCAGATCATGGGCATGCAGCTGGTCACGCACCAGACCGGCGCCGACGGCCAGAAAGTCCGTCGTCTGCTGATCGAGGAAGGCGCGGACATCAAGAAGGAACTCTATGTATCGATGGTCACCGACCGCGTTTCGCAGCGTGTCGTGCTGATGGCCTCGAGCGAGGGCGGCATGGATATCGAGGAAGTCGCCGCCTCGCACCCGGAAAAAATCCACAAGATCGAGATCGATCCGGCTACCGGCCTGAAAGATGCAGAAGCCGATGACATCGCCGCCAAGATCGGTGTGCCGGCCGCATCGATTCCTGACGCGCGCAAGCAGTTGCAGGGTCTGTACAAGGCGTACTGGGAAACCGACGCATCGCTGGCCGAGATCAACCCGCTGATCCTCACCGGTGACGGCAAGGTGATCGCACTCGATGCGAAATTCAACTTCGACGCGAACGCATTGTTCCGTCAGCCAGAAATTGTGGCGTTTCGTGATCTGGATGAAGAAGATCCCGCTGAAGTCGAAGCGTCGAAATTCGATCTCGCTTACATTTCGCTCGACGGCAATATCGGCTGCCTCGTCAATGGCGCGGGCCTTGCGATGGCAACCATGGACACCATCAAGCTGTTCAATGGCGAACCGGCGAACTTTCTGGATGTCGGTGGCGGCGCAACCGCCGAGAAGGTCACCGAAGCATTCAAGATCATGCTGAAGAACCCGGGCCTGAAGGCCATCCTCGTGAACATCTTTGGCGGCATCATGCGCTGCGACGTGATTGCTGAAGGCGTGATCACTGCGTCGCGTGCGGTCAAGCTCGGTGTGCCGCTGGTGGTGCGCATGAAAGGCACCAACGAAGATATCGGCAAGAAGATGCTCGCCGACTCCGGTCTGCCGATCATCTCGGCCGACACGATGGAAGAAGCCGCGCAGAAGGTGGTTGCTGCGGCTAACGGCACGCACGGCAAATAATTCACGAGGAAGAACGCACAATGTCTATCCTGATTAATAAAGATACCAAGGTCATTACCCAGGGCATCACCGGCAAGACCGGTCAGTTCCATACCCGCATGTGCCGCGACTACGCGAATGGCAAAAACGCCTTCGTCGCCGGCGTCAATCCGAAGAAGGCTGGCGAAGACTTTGAAGGTATTCCGATTTTTGCGAACGTCACCGAAGCGAAGCAGGCAACCGGCGCGAATGTATCAGTCATCTATGTGCCGCCCGCTGGCGCCGCAGACGCGATCTGGGAAGCCGTCGAGGCTGAGCTGGATCTGGCGATCTGCATCACCGAAGGCATCCCGGTGCGTGACATGCTTGCGCTGAAGGACAAGATGAAGAAAAAGGGCAGCAAGACGCTGCTGCTGGGTCCGAACTGCCCGGGCCTGATCACACCGGACGAAATCAAGATCGGCATCATGCCGGGCCATATCCATAAGAAGGGCCGCATCGGTGTGGTGTCGCGCTCCGGTACGCTGACTTATGAAGCAGTCGGTCAGCTGAGCGCGCTGGGTCTGGGTCAGTCGTCTGCAGTCGGCATCGGCGGCGATCCGATCAATGGCCTCAAGCATATCGACATCATGCAGATGTTCAACGACGATCCGGATACCGATGCAGTAATCATGATCGGTGAGATCGGCGGTCCCGATGAGGCGAATGCCTCGTACTGGATCAGGGATAACATGAAGAAGCCGGTGGTCGGCTTTATCGCTGGCGTCACCGCGCCGCCGGGCAAGCGCATGGGCCACGCCGGCGCGCTGATCTCCGGCGGTGCTGATACGGCGGATGCGAAGCTCGAGATCATGGAGGCTTGCGGCATCAAGGTCACGCGCAATCCATCGGAGATGGCTCGCCTGCTGAAGGCGATGCTGTAAGCGTTGCGTCAGCCAATAAAAAACGGGGAGCTGAGGCTCCCCGTTTTATTTAGGCTGAAGAAGTATTACACACGGGGCATGAAGCGCACCGGCATGGTACCGCCAACCTCCCAAGTCATGCCCCCTGCCGGGTTGCAAGTTCCGGTGTAAACCACGGTGGCGCCATTCGGAACGTTTGGAATCGAGTCGTTGTAAACGACGGATACCGTCGCAGTGCCAGGTCCGTTTCCACGAGCGACAGTAATATTTGCAACATGTCGCCCAGTGATATTGGCGGGCGGAGGTAATCCTACCGCTGCATTATCGATGACGGCGTTCGCCGCTGCGATCGTGCCTTCACTGCATGCAATCCCTAACGCCGTCATTGCCGGCGTCGCAAGACTCGGACCTTCAGCTACTCGCGCGCGCGACGTGTAGTCCTGATAAGCCGGTATACCCACCGCCGCCAAAATACCGATGATCGCCACCACGATCATCAATTCAATCAATGTAAAACCTTGTTGCTTGCGGCCATCTTGGCAGCGATAGCGACTCTTCATTGGATGCTCCCTTGGTTTGAAACGGATAGAAATTCAATCCACTGCGTGGATCCGCTTCCATGGCAAGCTTTGTGCCTGAAGATTTGTTTTCGTTAATAGGTTCGGTGATCGAAAATCGCTGTTCGAGAGATGCCTCCCAGACCCTCTGAACGAAGTGGACAGCTTGTCTTGGATTGCTGATCGCACGGCCACCGCGAAAAGCCATCATGCGTTGCCATCTTTTTTGTCCGTCATTCATCGCGCACTTGTTCGCAGAAGTACAAATTTTGAACAGAACGACAAAATTTGTCCGTAACCGCCAAATCTTGTTCTCGCTCGCCACCCGGTAGCTGAATGCATCCCTGACCGACCCGCGATCTTGGTCGGTCAGGTGGAGAAGTTTCCATTTGGAATCAAAATGCTAGAATCCTCTCCCGAACCCATTCAGCTTCGCCACGGCGACAGCAGTACGGCCGCAGGTGAAGTCAAAGGCGAGGGCGACGGGACGGATGAAGCAAGGACGTGGCATCGAAAGCAATTGGCAGGACGACTCGGAGACGCCGCGTCGCCGCTGGCTACGCCGTCTGCGCTGGGTAGTCGGCCTGTTCGTCCTCGTGGCGCTCGGCCGATTGACCGGAATAGCCGACGGCTGGTTACCCATGCTCGCGCTGGTCGCCGGTACTGCCGCGGGCATCTTCCTCTTTCGCGCCTGGTCTCAGCGTCTCGGACAGCGCCGCTGGCGCCGTGACAGCGCGCTGGTCGTGCCTTCCCTGCCCAATCCGGTTTCCCGTATTACCGTCCCGCGCGAGTGGACATGGCCCTCGAGTCCGTTGGTGCGAGCGCCGCTGGCCATTACACTGATCGGTGCGCTGTACTGGGCGATCGTGGTGAATGGCCTGCAGTTACCGGCCCCTCAACTATTCGGTGTGGTGTTGCTGGCGCTGGTCAACCTGTGGTGCTGGCATGAGCCCTTGCTGCTGGTGCTGATCGTGATTCCCGGCGTGACCGTGCTGGCGCTGCTGGGCTGGCTGATCGAGACCTTCACGCTGGTCGGTGCGATCGGCGTGTTGGTCGGGTTGTCGGTGGTGGTTGCCGTGATGGCGACCGAGATCAGGAAACGTCTGAACAGGAATCATCCTTGGCAATGAAAAAAGAACCCGGCGTTAACGGTGACTGGGTACCCGTCAGCATGGAGGAGCGGGTGCACAACGCGGCGATCCCGTCGCTGGTTGCGCTTGGCACGCCGATGCTGGTGCAGATGCAATATGCGTTCAGCGATGGCTGGGGCGATCGCGGCTGGCTGATGCCATCGGTGATCTGGTTTTACGGCTTACTGTTCTGGGTGATGTCGACCGCGCGCCAGTTGTTCAGCGCGAAGCGCTGGGAGTGGACTCCCGAAGCGCTGGAAGAGAAGTACCGCTACTGGACCGATGCACGTAGGGCCAGTCGCCGTTTCTGGGGACACTGGTGGGTCCGGTTTCCGATCGGCCTGCTGTTTCTCGCCTACGGCGTACATGCATTCGAGAGCCGGGATTTCTCTACCCAATGGGTGAGCCTGATCCTGATGATGTCGGGCTTTGTCACGCCTTTCGTATTCGTCGCAGAACTGGCGCTGCTGCCGCTGATGATCATCGCGATGTTTGCTTATCTCGCGGTGGTGGTCGCGATACCGATCTCGGTGATCCTGATGATGGCGGTGCTCGCGCTGATGGCGACGATGATGGTGGCGATGGCGCGCCGCGATCCGCGGCCGCCGAAACCGCGCGGCGATGCGGCCAATGATCCGAAGCTGGCAGGGCCGGACGCTGCCAATGCCGCCGATGCCAACGCACCTGCAGCGACCACCGAAGCCCCGGCATCTCCGTCAGCCGCCGCGGCCGAACCGATAGCGCAACTCCCGGCGCCAGAGCCGCAAGTCGCCCAGGTACCAGCGGCCACGGCAGTCACGCCTGCGCCCGAAGCGGCGAAATAGACCGACGCATCCGTTAGCACAAACAAGCGCGCAAACGACAGCTAATAAAAAAGCTCCCGAAGGAGCTTTCTGAATCCGACTGGTGCCTCGGGTCGGAATCGAACCGACACTCCTTGCGGAACCGGATTTTGAGTCCGGCGCGTCTACCAATTTCACCACCGAGGCATCGCATCCGGCGGACCGGTATGCGGGAGCGGATTATCGCTGATTTGCCTGCCCCGGGCAACCCGGACGCCGGGCGTCCGTGTGGCCCGACCTTCACTTACTGCATGTGCTGACCGCCGTTGATCGCGATGTTCGCGCCGGTCACAAACGCAGCTTCTTCCGACGCGAGATAAGCGACCAGACCCGCGACTTCCTCAGGCTTGCCCAGACGGCCCATCGGGATCTGCGGCAGGATCTTGGTCTCCAGTACTTCAGAGGCGATCGCCGTGACCATCTTGGTGCCGATGTAACCCGGCGAGATGGTGTTGACGGTCACGCCCTTCTTCGCCACTTCATACGCGAGCGCTTTCGTGAAGCCGTGCATGCCTGCCTTCGCAGCCGAGTAGTTGGTCTGGCCGAACGCGCCCTTCTGGCCATTGACGGACGAGATGTTGATGATGCGTCCCCAGCCGCGATCAACCATGCCATCACAGACCGGCTTGGTCATGTTGAACGTGGAATCGAGGTTGGTTTTGATCACCGCGTCCCAGTTGACCTTGTCCATTTTTCGGAAGGTCATGTCGCGGGTGATGCCGGCGTTATTCACCAGCACATCGATCGGACCCATGTCCTTCACGATCTTCGCGATGCACTCTTGTGCCGAGTCGTAATCTGCAACGTCGCAGGGATACGCGCGGAAGTGATAGCCCTTGTCCTTCATTTCGGCCAGCCAGGCATCGGCTTTGGTGTTGCCCGGGGAGTAGGTCGTTGCGACCGCATAGCCCATGTTCGCCATCTTGATGCAGATGGCTTCGCCCAATCCGCCCATGCCGCCGGTTACCAGGGTGACTCTGCTCATTTGTCTTCTCCAGTGTTATCGGTTTATTGAGGTAATCCCGGTGATCAGCGCTCAATGGCGAGCGCCACACCCATGCCGCCACCGATGCAAAGACTGGCCAGCCCGCGCTTTGCGTCGCGACGAATCATTTCGTGGATCAGCGTGACGAGCACGCGACAGCCGGACGCGCCGATCGGATGACCGATCGCGATCGCACCGCCGTTCACGTTGATCTTGCTGGTATCCCAGCCCATTTCCTTGTTGACCGCGATGGCCTGCGCAGCGAAGGCTTCGTTGATCTCCATCAGGTCAAGGTCCTGATGGGTCCAGCCGGCCTTCTGCAGGCAACGCTGGCTGGCCGGTACCGGGCCCATGCCCATGATGGTCGGGTCCAGGCCGGCCGACGCATACGCCTTGATCGTGGCCAGTGGCTTGAGTCCCAGCTGCTGCGCCTTCTTTGCCGACATCATCATCACGGCGGCTGCGCCATCATTGATACCGGAGGCATTGCCAGCCGTGACCGTGCCTTCCTTGTTGAATGCCGGGCGCAGGCCCGACAGCGCGTCTAGCGTGGTGCCGGCCTTGATGTATTCGTCGGTATCGAAAACGATCGCGCCTTTCTTGCTCGGAATTTCCAGCGGCAGGATTTCATCCTTGAACTTGCCGGCCTTCTGCGCAGCCTCGGCTTTGTTCTGCGATGCGACGGAAAATTCATCCTGCTCCGCGCGCGACACGTTGAATTTCTTCGCGACGTTCTCGGCGGTAATGCCCATGTGATACTGGTTGTACACGTCCCACAGGCCATCGACGATCATCGTGTCGATCAGTTTCGCGTCGCCCATCCGGAAGCCGTCGCGCGAGTTGTTCAGCACATGCGGCGATGCGCTCATGTTTTCCTGACCGCCGGCAATGATGATGTCCGCATCGCCGCACAGGATCGCCTGCGCTGCAAGATGTGTCGCCTTCAGGCCGCTGCCGCAGACCTTGTTGATTGTGAGGCCCGGAATCATGTCGGGCAGACCTGCCTTGATCACCGACTGACGCGCCGGGTTCTGGCCGACGCCGGCCGCCAGCACCTGACCCATGATCACTTCGCTGATCAGCTGCGGATCAATGCCGGTCTGCGCGACCAGCCCCCGGATCACATGAGCGCCCAGCTCAGCTGCCGGCACCTTCGCAATCGTTCCCCCGAACTTGCCGACCGCCGTACGCGCGGCGGCCACAATCACTACCTGATCCATTGTTTTTCTCCGAGTGGTAATTCAACAAAATCTGCTGAGCTGCAGATGCGACAAAAAATTCTTTTATCTGACCGGTCGAGTCAAAGCGCACCACTCTACTGCCCGGCAATCACGCATCCTTGAGCGTGCTCAAGGGCGCAAACAGCTTTGATCAGCAACAGGCTGATCGGTTTGCGTCAACGTACTTGGAATTTCTGCGCGAATGACTGGCCTCTGCATCTCGAGGCCGGACCAGCCATTCGGGATAGCCCCGTGCGAGCGAAAGCGAGCTTCCGCTGGGCGGGCGAAGGGCATGGCCGCTGGTAGAGCCAGGCCCGAGGGTGGCCGGCGATGGCCGGGTAGGCATCGCCGAACGGTAGCGCCATCCGGTGTCACAGTCTCCGTAAAAACTTGTTTTTTCTGAACCGGTGAAAAACTACATAAATACTAGCGCGATAAATTGCGTATCGGTAAGAATTTTTCTTAGCCTGACGGATTTTGTCGGCTTAACGGTGTGGCAAGGAAGAGCTGCAATGCTGCGCAGCAGCAGGGCTTTACGGCTGAGGCGAATGCAGCGGACGGACCGGCAGCAGCTTCAGAAACAGCGCGCGGTTAAGGATTTTATAAGTATCGATATCGAACGCCGGCCGAGACGGCGCATGGTCCAGCAGCGACTGCAGTGCCTCATCCGAGCGGGCGGTGCCGAGGTAGCACCAGTTGTTCACCACGTGAACATCGGTACGTTCCCCTGCATGCTCGACCAGTCCGACCGCACCCTCATAAGGCCAGGTTTTCACGCGCAGACTGCCGAGTGCCGCTTCGAGCCTTGCGCGGTGGAAGGACGGATCCTCCTTGCCGATGCAGACGCCCTTGCAGCGCTTGAGCTGCCAGTTGAAGCAGGGCTTGTTCTGCCCGCTGTGGCCTTCGAGCCCGAGCGCCACCAGACAGAGCTGGTGTACGTCGGCCAGTTCGCGCAGCGCGGATTCGGCCTTGCGCTTGCTGCTGAACAGTCCGTACAGCCGGTCCGCGCGGCCGAAGTCATGGTCACTCGCATTGATCAGCGAAGGTACCGTGTTGCCGTGCTTATCTTCCCTGAGCCACCATGCGCACAGATCACCCTGACGGCGTAACCGCCGGTTGTGTACCGGCTGCAGATCTTTGATGAGCTGTGCCTCGAGCAGCAGCGCGCCGATTTCGCCGGCAGTCTCGCGCACCTCGATACGATGCAGCTGCTGCGACAGTCGCATCTCCTTGTATAGCTTGTGGTCGGTATTGAAATGCGACAGCACACGTTGCCGAAGCTTCACACTCTTACCGACGTACAGCGGTAATTCATTCTCGCCATAGAACAGATAGACACCGGGGGTATCCGGAATGCCATCGAGCACATTCGATGGCAGGTTCGACGGCAGGCTCGGCCGTTGCAGCAGCGACTGCAGTGCGGCATTAAAGCTTTCTTCAGGATGCGTGCTCGTCAGCCTTTGCCACAATTGCCACAGCAGATCGGCATCGGCCAGCGCGCGATGGCGCGCATCGGCCTTCAGATCGTGGCGCTCGATCAGCGTATCGAGGTTGTGCTTGCGCTCCTTCGGATACAGCGCACGCGACAGTTTCACCGTGCACAGCACGTCGGCTTTGAACGGCAGACCGGCTTCTTCGAAGGCGTTGCGCAGGAAGCCGTAGTCGAAGCGTGCGTTATGCGCGATGAACAGCGCGCCCTGCAGCCGGTCATGCAAGGCGGGCGCAAGCTCGGCAAAGCTTGGCGCGTCCCTGACCATGTCATTGCTGATGCCGGTCAGGCCCTGAATGAAGGAGGGAATCGCCACGCCCGGATTCACCAGGCTGGACCAGTGCGTGGCCTTGCCCGCCGCATCAACCTCAACCAGACCGATTTCGGTAATGTGATCAGCGACCGGATTAGTGCCCGTGGTCTCCAGGTCAATGAAGACCAGCTTGTCGAATTTCATGCGTGGCGCGTCCGGGTTACTTGCCCCAGCTGTCCTTCAAAGTGACGATGCGATTGAATACCGGCTGTCCCGGCTTCGTATCGATGCGGTCGGCGACGAAGTAACCATGTCGTTCGAACTGAAAGCGGTCATCAGGTTTTGCCTGATCGGCGCCCGCTTCAAGATAGGCGGTGATCACTGATTTCGATTCAGGATTCAGCGCCTGCCTGAAATCTTTGCCGCCGGCATCCGGATGCGGGTCCTTGAAGAGGCGGTCATACATCCGCACTTCGGCCTTCACCGCATGCGGCACTGACACCCAGTGAATATTGCCCTTCACCTTGTAATTATTGGCGCCGTCAGTACCGCTCTTGCTGTCGGCGAAATAATTACAGTGCACCGCGATCACCTTGCCATTCGCATCTTTGTCGCAGCCGGTACATTCGATCACATAGCCGTAGCGCAGGCGGACCTTGTTACCGGGGAACAGGCGGAAGTAGCCCTTGCTTGGCTCCTCCATGAAATCTTCTTCCTCGATCCACAGCTCGCCTGACAGAGGGAACCTGCGATCGCCTTTCTCCGGATGATGCGGGTGTACCGGTGCCATGCATTCCTCGCTCTGGCCGGTCGGATAATTATCGATGATCAGCTTCAAGGGATTCAGCACGCCGACAATGCGCGGCGCTTTTTCGTCGAGGTCATCGCGTAGCGCGCCTTCGAGGGTACTCATATCGATCCAGCTATCCGCCTTCGCCACGCCGATGCGTTCCGCAAACAGTTGTATCGACTCCGGCGTGAAGCCGCGACGACGGATGCCGACGATGGTTGGCATGCGCGGGTCATCCCAGCCATCGACAATCTTTTCTTCTACCAGTTGCAGCAGCTTGCGCTTGCTGGTGATCGCATAGGTCAGGTTCAGCCGCGCGAATTCATATTGCTGCGGCAGCGCTTGTTTGAAGAAACCGCCTTCAGCCAGTCGCGCGAGTATCCAGTCATAGAAAGGACGGTGGTCCTGGAATTCCAGCGTGCAGATCGAATGCGTGATGTGCTCAATCGCATCCGAGATCGGATGCGCAAAGTCGTACATCGGGTAGATGCACCACTGGTCGCCGGTACGATGATGATGCGCGTGGCGGATACGATAGATCGCCGGATCGCGCATATTCATGTTTGGCGACGCCATATCGATTTTCGCGCGCAGGATGTGCTCGCCATCGCGGAACTCACCGGCTTTCATGCGCCGCAGCAGGTCCAGTGATTCAGCAGCAGGACGGTCGCGGAAACGCGAGTTCTTGCCCGGCTCGGAGAAGCTGCCGCGGTTGGCGGCCATCTCTTCAGCGCTCTGGCTGTCCACATAGGCGTGTCCGGCACTCACCAGCCACTCGGCCATCTCATACAGCCGGTCGAAATAGTCGCTGGCGAAATACTGGTGTTCGTCCGTTGACGCCTTCCATGAGTAGCCCAGCCATTCGACGCTGTCGATGATGGTGTCAACGTATTCCTGTTCTTCTTTTGTCGGGTTGGTATCGTCGAAGCGCAGGTGACAGCGGCCATCGTAGTCGCGCGCGAGGCCGAAGTTCAGGCAGATCGACTTTGCATGGCCGATGTGCAGATAACCATTCGGCTCCGGCGGGAAGCGTGTGATCACGGTCGGCAGCGGCTTGCCCTGCGCGTCAGTGCGGCCTGCGTATTTTCCGCTGTGCAGGTCGGCCTCGATGATGCCGCGCAAAAAATTGGACGGTGCGACCGGCGCGCCGTTGCTGCTGTCATTACCCATGGATAAGGAAGATAATCGTTGGAAGGTTTTGCAGCATTTTACCGTAGCGCCGGCCTTTATCTCGATGCCGGCCCACTCCTGAAGGCATATTGCGATGTGGAATTTCCCGCGCATACTCGCGCACCGGGGCGGCGGCACGCTCGCGCCGGAAAATACACTGGCCGCGTTGCGCTGTGCGCAGGCGCGTGGGTTTCGCGCAGTCGAATTCGACGTGATGCGTCTGGCCGACGGCGCGCTGGTGCTGATGCATGATGACCAGCTCGGGCGCACAGTCGCCGGCGTCGGCAGCGTAGCCGACTGCACGCTCGAGATATTGGCAGCGTCGGATGCCGGTTCTTGGTTCTCGCCGGAGTTTGCCGGTGAGCCGGTACCCTCATTCAGCGCGGCGGCTGATTTCTGTGTTCGGCATGGCATACAGATGAACGTTGAGATCAAGCCGGTGCCCGGTATGGAGGCTGCGACCGGGCAGTGCGTGGCGCAGGCTTGTGCGCAGCTGCCCGCCGGCAGCGTGCTGCTGTCGTCATTCTCAGTGGAAGCGCTGCACGCCGCGCGTGCTGCGGCGCCGGACCTGCGCCGAGCCTGGCTGGTTGAGGGTGTGCCGGAGCACTGGCGCACGATGCTGGGAGAAATCGGCGCGGACGCGCTACATGCGCAGGCCAGCCTGCTGACGCCGGCACAGGCTGCGGCGGTGAAGACCGCAGGTTTCGGGCTGATGGTCTACACGGTGAATGACCCGGCGCAGGCCCATGCCTTGTTCGGGCTTGGCGTCGATGCGATCTGTACCGACCGGCTGGACCTGATCGGGCCGGAGTTTCGATAATCCCATCATTCCAGCCCTGATCCACCCAAGGAAGGCCTTGTTTTCCCCGGGTATAATCGGAGGCTTTCCGGCGAAGATGCCGTCGAACCGAACACTGCCGAAGCCCGCCATGAAAGCCTCAGAAATCCGCGAAAAATTCCTTCGTTTCTTCGAATCGAAGGGTCACACCATTGTCCGCTCGTCCAGTCTGGTGCCGGGCAATGATCCGACGCTGCTGTTCACGAACTCCGGCATGGTGCAGTTCAAGGAAGTGTTTCTCGGCACCGAAAAGCGCGACTATGTCCGTGCGACGTCCGTGCAGCGCTGCCTGCGTGCCGGCGGCAAGCATAATGATCTCGAGAACGTCGGTTACACCGCGCGGCATCACACTTTTTTCGAGATGCTCGGTAACTGGTCCTTTGGTGATTACTTCAAGAAGGAGTCGCTGGTCTGGGCCTATGAGCTGCTGACCGGCGTCTATGGGCTGCCGGCCGACAAGCTGTGGGCCACCGTGTATCACACCGATGACGAGGCCTATGACATCTGGACCAAGGTGATCGGCCTGCCGCCGGAGCGCGTGGTGCGCATCGGCGACAACAAGGGCGCGCCGTACGCGTCCGATAACTTTTGGCAGATGGCCGATACCGGCCCCTGCGGCCCGTGCTCCGAAATCTTCTACGATCATGGCCCGGATGTCTGGGGCGGCCCGCCCGGCAGCGCCGAGCAGGATGGCGACCGCTACATCGAGATCTGGAACAACGTGTTCATGCAATTCGACCGGCAGCTCGATCCCGCCACAGGCGAATACACGCTGACCCCGCTGCCCGCGCCCTGCGTCGATACCGGCATGGGCCTTGAGCGACTGGCAGCGGTGCTGCAGCATGTGCACAGCAACTACGAAATCGATCTGTTCGACCGTCTGGTCAAAGCTGCCGCGCGCGAAACCGGCATCAAGGACCTGACGAATGCGTCGCTGCGCGTGATTGCCGACCATATCCGCGCCTGCGCCTTCCTCGTCACCGATGGCGTGGTGCCGGGCAGCGATGGCCGCGCTTATGTGCTGCGCCGTATCGTGCGCCGTGCGCTGCGTCACGGGAATAAGCTCGGGCAGAAAAAGCCTTTCTTCCACAAGCTGGTGCCCGATCTCGTGAAGGAGATGGGCGATGCCTATCCCGAGCTGGCCGAGGCCGCTGACCGCGTGATGATGGTGCTGAAGCAGGAAGAGGAACGCTTCGGCGAGACGCTGGACAATGGCATGAAGATCCTCGAGGCAGCACTCGCAAAAGATCCGGGCCGCCTCGATGGCAAGACGGCGTTCGCGCTGTATGACACCTATGGCTTCCCGCTGGATCTGACTGCTGACATCTGCCGCGAGCGCGATGTGACGCTGGACGAGGCGGGCTTCCATGATGCGATGGAAAAGCAGAAATCGACCGCGCGCGCGGCCGGCAAGTTCGAGATGGCCGCAGCGGTCGATTACAGTGGTCCAAAGACCGTGTTCACCGGTTACGACAAGCTGGCGGATGCCGGCAAGGTGCTCGCGCTGTATGTGAACGGTACGGCAGTCAACCAGATCGCCGCCGGTCAGGAGGCGACCGTGGTGTTGGACACCACGCCCTTTTATGCGGAGTCGGGCGGTCAGGCGGGCGATATCGGTGTGATCGAGGCAGGTAATGCGTCATTCGCAGTCGCCGATACGCAAAAGATTCAACCGGACGTGTTTGGTCATCACGGCCAGCTGAGCGCGGGTTCGCTGTCCGTCGGTGACCAGGTGTCGACCAAGGTCGATGGCGACGTACGCGCCGCTACTATGCGCAATCACTCGGCGACGCATCTGATGCACAAGGCGCTGCGTCTGGTGCTCGGCGGGCATGTGGTGCAGAAGGGCTCGCTGGTCGATAAAGACAAGACCCGCTTTGACTTCAGCCATAACGCGCCGCTGTCCGCGGACGAGATCCGCCGTATCGAGGCGCTGGTCAACCACGAAATCCTGTCGAATGCCGCAACCTCGGCGCAGCACATGCATTATGACGACGCGATCAAGGCCGGCGCGATGGCGCTGTTCGGCGAAAAATATGGCGACACCGTGCGCGTGCTGGGCATCGGTTCATCCACCGAGCTGTGCGGCGGCACGCATGTGAACCGTACCGGCGACATTGGTTTGTTCAAGATCGTGTCCGAGGGCGGCGTCGCCGCCGGCATTCGCCGCGTTGAGGCCGTGACCGGCGAGAACGCGCTGGCACTGGTGCAGTCGCTGGCGGCGCGCGTGAACGAGGCGGCCGCCGCGCTGAAGGCGCAGCCGGAGGAGCTGACCGCGCGCATCGTGCAGGTACAGGAGCAGGTGAAGTCGCTCGAGAAAGAGCTGGCGTCATTGAAGACCAAGATGGCGTCCGGCCAGGGCGATGAGCTGCTGGCGCAGGCGGTCGACATTCACGGCATCAAGGTGCTGGCGGCCACGCTGGAAGGCGCTGATGTGGCGACGCTGCGCGGCGTGATGGACAAGATGAAAGACAAGCTGAAGACGGCCGCGATCGTGCTGGCCTCGGTGGACGATGGCAAGGTCAGCCTGATCGCCGGCGTGACCGCCGATGCGACATCGAAAGTGAAGGCTGGCGAGCTGGTGAACCATGTCGCGCAGCAGGTTGGCGGCAAGGGCGGCGGCCGCCCGGACATGGCGCAGGCCGGCGGCACGGATCCGGGGGCGTTGCCGGCGGCGCTGGCCTCGGTCAGCGGCTGGGTGAGTCAGCGTGTTGGCGGATAAGACCATGGATTTTCATAAAGACCTGGATGCGCGCGGACTGAAATGCCCGTTGCCCATCCTGAAGGCAAAGAAGGCGCTGGCGGACATGGTCAGTGGTGATGTGCTGCGCGTGCTGGCGACTGATCCCGGTTCGGTGCGTGATTTCAATGCGTTTGCGCGCCAGACGGGCAATGAATTGCTCGCGCATGAGGAAGACTCGATGGCCGAGGTCAAGGCTTTCACTTTTTACCTGCGCCGCAAGTAAGCGCCTTTGTTTCCAGATTAATAAAGAACGATCGTGCGGAAATTTTGCCTGCCCGGTCGTTCACCCCTATAATTCTGCGGTTTACGTTAACGTCAAGCAGCGGGTCCGGCTCGCTGTTCGTCAGCAATCAACCGAGTTTCAAGGACTCCCATGAAGGTACTGGTACCAGTCAAGCGCGTAGTCGACTACAACGTCAAGGTACGCGTGAAATCCGATGGCAGTGGCGTTGACATCGCGAATGTGAAGATGTCGATGAATCCGTTTGATGAAATCGCGGTCGAGGAAGCGATGCGCGTGAAGGAAGCCGGCAAGGCGGCGGAAGTCGTCGCCGTGTCTTGCGGTGTGACGCAGTGTCAGGAAACGCTGCGCACCGCGATGGCAATCGGCGCTGACCGCGCGCTGCTGGTCGAGACGGATGCCGAGCTGCAGCCGCTGGCGGTCGCCAAGCTGCTCAAGGCGCTGGTTGACAAGGAGCAGCCGCAGCTGGTCTTGCTCGGCAAGCAGGCGATTGATGACGACTGCAATCAGACGGGACAGATGCTGGCGGCGCTGCTCGGCTGGCCGCAAGCGACCTTTGCATCGAAGCTGGTGATTGAAGATGGCAAGGCCGTGGTCACCCGCGAAGTCGATGGCGGTCTCGAGACGGTATCGCTGACGCTGCCGGCGATTGTGACCACCGACCTGCGACTCAATGAGCCGCGCTATGTGACGCTGCCGAACATCATGAAGGCGAAGAAAAAGCCGCTGGACGTCGTCAAGCCCGAGGATCTCGGTGTCGACGTATCGCCGCGCCTGAAGACGCTGAAAGTCACCGAGCCGGCGAAGCGCTCGGCCGGCGCGATGGTGCCGGATGTCGCGACGCTGGTCGCGAAACTGAAGAACGAAGCTAAAGTCATCTAAGGACATCTCATGACCGCACTCGTCATCGCCGAACACGACAATGCGTCGCTGAAGGCAAGCACTCTGAATACCGTGACCGCGGCGGCACAATGCGCCGCTGAGGTTCATGTCCTGATCGCCGGCCATCAATGCGATGCGGTCGCTGCAGCGGCCGCGCAGATCGCCGGCGTAGCGAAAGTGATCGTTGCCGACGGTGCGCAATTCGCCGATGGCCTGGCCGAAAACGTCGCCGCGCAGGCACTGGCGATCGCCGGGAATTACACGCATGTGCTCGCGCCGGCCACTGCGTATGGCAAGAACATCCTGCCGCGCGTCGCGGCGATCCTCGATGTCGGCCAGATTTCGGAGATCAGCAAGGTAGAGTCGCCGGATACTTTCGAGCGTCCGATCTACGCCGGCAATGCGATCGCTACCGTGCAGTCGGTGGACGCGATCAAGGTGATCACCGTGCGCGCGACTGGTTTTGATGCAGCGGCAACCGGTGGTAGTGCCGCCATCGAGAAAATCGCTGCGGTCGCTGATTCCGGCAAGTCCGCGTTCGTGGCGCGTGAGCTGGCCAAGTCGGATCGTCCGGAACTGACCGGCGCGAAGGTGATTGTTTCCGGCGGTCGTGGTGTCGGTTCGGCCGAGAACTTTCAGGTGCTCGAGGCGCTGGCCGACAAGCTGGGCGCGGCCATGGGCGCTTCGCGTGCGGCGGTGGATGCCGGCTATGTGCCGAACGACTGGCAGGTCGGGCAGACCGGCAAGATCGTTGCGCCACAGCTGTACATCGCGGTCGGTATCTCCGGTGCGATACAGCATCTCGCCGGCATGAAAGATTCGAAGACCATCGTCGCCATCAACAAAGATCCGGAAGCGCCGATATTCAGTGTGGCGGACTACGGTCTCGTCGCCGACCTGTTTGACGCGGTGCCCGAGCTGGTCAAAGCGCTGGACTAATCGTTTCACTCGGTCCGTCGCACCAGCAGCGGCTGTCTGTCGTCCGTGTGACAGACAGCCGTTTTCGTTTCAGACAAACTCGCTAAAAATGAACGCCTGGAGACAGTTATGAGCTACACCGCCCCGCTGAAGGACATGATGTTCGTGATGAACGAACTGGCCGGCCTGGATGCTGTGAATCAGCTGCCCGGCTGTGAAGACGCGACGCCGGACACGGCCGAGGCGGTGCTCGAAGAGAACGCAAAGTTCTGCGCCGAGGTCGTCGCGCCGCTGAACTGGACCGGCGACCAGCAGCCGAGTCACTGGCATGACGGTCAGGTCACGACCACGCCGGGTTTCAAGGAGGCGTTTCGTGGTTTTGTCGAGGCCGGCTGGCAGGGCTTGCAGCATCCGCAGGAGTTCGGCGGGCAGGGGCTGCCGAAACTGCTGGCGACGCCATGCATCGAGATGCTGAACGCGGCCAATCTGTCTTTTGCGTTGTGTCCGCTGCTGACCGATGGCGCCATCGAAGCGCTGCTGACCGCCGGTAGCGATGCGCAGAAGGCGCTCTATATTCCGAAAATGGTGTCCGGCGAGTGGACCGGCACGATGAACCTGACCGAGCCGCAGGCCGGCTCGGATCTGGCGCTGGTGCGCACGCGCGCGGTGCCGCAGGGTGATGGCAGCTACAAGGTGTCTGGCACCAAGATCTATATCACCTTCGGTGAGCACGACATGGCCGAGAACATCGTGCATCTGGTGTTAGCACGTACGCCGGACGCGCCCGAGGGCGTGAAGGGTATCTCGCTGTTCATCGTGCCGAAGTTTATGGTGAATGATGACGGCTCGCTGGGCGCGCGTAATGATGTGCACTGCGTGTCGATCGAACACAAGCTCGGTATCAAGGCCAGCCCGACCGCAGTGCTGCAGTTCGGCGACCATGGTGGTGCGGTCGGTTATCTGGTCGGCGAGGAGAATCGCGGCCTCGAATATATGTTCATCATGATGAATGCGGCGCGCTTTGCAGTCGGCCTGCAGGGCATTTCGGTGGCCGATCGTGCGTATCAGAAGGCGGTACAGTATGCGAAGGATCGCGTGCAGTCGCGCGATCTCGCCGGCTCGCCCGGTGCGGTAGCGATCATTCATCAGCCGGATGTGAAGCGCATGCTGATGAGCATGCGCGCGCAGACCGAGGCAGCGCGCGCGCTGTCCTATGTGACGGCAGCAGCGTTCGACGCTGCGCATCATCATCCGGATGAAGCCACGCGTAAGGCGAATCATGTGTTCTATGAATTCATGGTGCCGATTGTGAAGGGCTGGTCGACGGAACTGTCGATTGATGTCGCATCGACCGGCGTGCAGGTGCACGGCGGCATGGGCTTTATCGAAGAAACCGGCGCTGCGCAGTACTACCGGGACGCGCGCATTCTCACGATTTACGAAGGCACGACCGCGATTCAGGCCAACGACCTGATCGGACGCAAGACCGTGCGCGACGGTGGTGCGGTCGCGAAGGGCATCATCGCGCAGGTGCGCGCGACGGCGGCTGAACTTGCGGCCGCCGACGCTGCTGATTTGAAAGTGATCGGGCGTCGTTTGTCGGTAGCCGCCGATGCATTGGAACAGGTGGTCGACTTCATGGCCGGCCACATCAAATCGGATATCAAGGCGGTATTTGCCGGCAGCGTGCCCTACCTGAAGATGGCTGGTGTGGTGTTTGGCGGCTGGCAGATGGGCCGCGCGGCGCTGGTCGCGCAAAAGAAACTGACAGCGGGTGACAGCGATCCGGCGTTCTTCAAGACCAAGATCGCCACTGCGCGCTTCTTTGCGGATTACTACCTGTCGACCGCGCAGGCATCACGCGATGCGATCGTGGAAGGAAGTGCCGGTGTGCTGGCGCTGGCGGAAGATCAGTTCTGATTCGCCCCCGGTTGCCATAAGCACAACAGGAAGTCGGGTAGGCTGATTTTGCGCCCGGAGTTTTGTCTCAATGATAAAACTTTGGGTCCGCACGCGGCCTTTCGGCGGTGCCTGGAGTACAAGCGCCCGATGTCTTCCTTGCCGCCACCCCCCGAAAACCGTTATAATCGCGGTCTTTTTCCGTCTTCGAACCCATTTTTGTCGAGAAAATCATGGTCGTAATTCGTCTTTCCCGCGGCGGCTCCAAGAAGCGCCCGTTCTACAACATCGTTGCTACCGATTCGCGTAACCGTCGCGATGGCCGCTTTATTGAGCGCATCGGCTTCTATAACCCGATCGCTTCGGGCGCCGCTGTCGGCTTCAGCATCAAGGAAGACCGTCTGGCGCACTGGACCGGCGTTGGCGCGCAAATGTCGCCGACCGTCGAGCGTCTGGTGAAGTCGGCTGGCAAGAAAGCCGCTTAATTTGTCCTCTGGTAGTTCCGCGGGAATTCCGGTTCCCGATGATCTGGTGCTGGTCGCTCATGTGTCTGGCGCTTACGGCATCGCCGGCTGGATCAGGCTAAAGTCGTACTCGCCGCAAGCCAGCGCGCTGCTGAGTGCGAAGACCTGGTGGCTGGACAAGCCGGAACTGCATGATGTTGAAGTGCTGCAGGTGCGAACTCAGGGCGAAGACATCGTGGCGCACCTGATGGGTACCGAAGGCCGGGATGCCGCGGAAGATTTGCGCGGCGCGACGGTGCAGATCCGGCGGGCGCATTTTCCGCCGCTGGATGACAACGAGTTTTACTGGGTCGATCTGATCGGCTACCGCGTGCAGAACCTCGCCGGGGAAACGCTGGGCGAGGTTGCCGGACTGATCGATAACGGCGCGCACCCGATACTGCAGGTGGCGGTGCCGGCGCAGGATGCAGCGAAGCCGCAGGAATTGCTGATACCGTTTGTCGACCGCTTCGTGACCACGGTCGACCAGCAAGCGAAACTGATGATCGTCGACTGGGAAAAGGATTACTGATTCCGGTTGCCAGCAGGGGGGAAGATGCAGTTCGATGTCGTGACGCTCTTTCCCGAGATGTTCAGCGCACTGACCGCATCCGGCATCACGCGGCGCGCGTTTGAGCAAAAGCGATTTGAACTGTCGTGTTGGAATCCGCGTGATTTCACCAGCGACAAGCATCGCACCGTGGACGACCGGCCGTATGGCGGCGGGCCTGGCATGGTGATGATGGCGGCGCCACTGGAAGCCGCGATCAGCGCAGCAAAGGCCAGGCAGCAGCAGCTTGGTTTGAAGGTGCCGCGCACGATTTACCTGTCGCCGCAAGGCGCGCCGCTGAATCACCGCAAGGTGGTGCAGCTGTCGGCGGAGCCGGGTCTGGTGCTGCTGTGCGGCCGCTACGAGGCGGTGGATCAGCGTTTGCTGGACCGCTGCGTCGACGAAGAAATCAGCCTCGGCGATTTCGTGCTGTCGGGTGGTGAATTGCCGGCGATGGCGCTGATGGATGCGGTGATCCGGCTGTTGCCGGGTGTGCTGAATGATGATGCATCGGCAGTGGAGGACAGCTTCGTTAACGGGCTGCTCGATTGCCCGCATTACACGCGGCCTGAGGTCTACGAAGGCGTCGCGGTGCCCGAGGTGCTGCTCGGCGGCCACCATGCGGAGATCGCGAAGTGGCGACGCGAGCAGTCGCTGAAAGCGACGCTGAGCAAGCGGCCCGCGCTGATCAGCGAGGCACGCGAGCAAGGATTACTGAGCAAGGCGGATGAAGCCGTGCTGAAGCAATTGCAGCAAAAGTAGGATGTTGCAGTGTCCGGGGTCAACCCGGTTTTGATGAACCCCATCCTCTACCGGGTCATAGGAGAGAATGCCTGACAGGCATTCCGGCGCCGGCAAGATGGTTTTGGAGAAAATGAAATGGATCTGATCCAGCAACTCGAACAGGAAGAAATTGCCCGCCTCGGCAAGAAGATTCCTGAATTCGGACCGGGCGACACCGTCGTCGTGAACGTGAACGTCGTTGAAGGCACCCGCAAGCGCGTGCAGGCCTACGAAGGCGTCGTGATTTCGCGTCGTAACCGTGGCCTGAACTCGAACTTCATCGTCCGCAAGATTTCGTCGGGCGAAGGCGTCGAGCGTACGTTCCAGCTGTATTCGCCGCTGATCGCTTCGATCGAAGTGAAGCGCCGTGGTGACGTGCGTCGTGCCAAGCTGTACTACCTGCGTGAGCGTTCGGGCAAGTCCGCGCGTATCCGCGAAAAGCTGCCTACCCGCAAGGCCGCTGTGGCTGCGGAGTAATCGCCGCTGTGACAGGAAAAAGGGCACCGCGTGTGCCCTTTTTTATTTTGATTCGCGTTTTTCACGATGAGCAAAGCCCTTTTTGATCCTGCCGAGGCCAGCCTCGATGCGCTCGCCGGTGAGCCCGCGTTGCCACCCTCGCGGCTGGCACCGGACTGGTTGCGTGAGCGTTTCGCCGCCGGACCGGCATGGTCACCCGAGTTCGTGGCCGAGCCTGAGCTGAACTTCAGCAGCCGGCCGCCGGTATCAGCCGCAGTGCTGATGCCGCTGGTGCTGCGTGAAGATGGGCTGAACTTGTTGCTGACCTTGCGCACCGCGCACCTGAATGACCATGCCGGACAGATCGCGTTTCCCGGCGGTCGGGTTGATCCGGAAGATGCCGACGCGGTCGCCACCGCGTTGCGTGAAGCCGAGGAAGAAATCGGCCTGGCGCGCCGGCATGTCGAGGTCATCGGCAGTTTGCCGGACTACCAGACCGGTACCGGCTTCCGGGTGACGCCGGTGGCCGCGCTGGTCCATCCGCCGTTCGAGCTGGTGGCCGATCCTTTCGAGGTTGCCGAAATCTTCGAGGTGCCGATGCGCTTCCTGATGAACGGCGCGAATCATCAGCGCCGCAGCGCGATACTGCCGAACCGGCCGGGTCGGCGCAGCTTTTATGCGATGCCTTACGAGCGCTATTTCATCTGGGGCGCGACGGCGGCAATGCTGCGTAATCTGTACCACTTCCTGCGCGCCGAATGATGTCGATGTCGGAGTAGCCCTGGCTTTTCATCACCTGCTAAGCTATCGGTTACAGCGAATAAATACCGGATTGACCTCATGACCCTGTTCTCCATCCTGTGCGTGCTGCTGCTCGAGCAATTCAGGCCGCTGCGCAGGGATAACGCCGTCTACGGATGGATCATCGCGCTCGCCGCGCGCATTGAGCGCAACTTCAATGCAGGGCGCGCCGAGCACGGTCGACTGGGCTGGATCGCGATGATGGCGCTGCTGGTGCTGCCGACACTGGCGATCTACTGGCTGCTGGCGCTGCTGAGCCCGGTTGCGCAGCTGATCTGGACCATCCTGATTGTTTACCTGACGCTGGGCTTTCGTCATTACAGCCATTATTTTTCGGCGATACAGATCGCGCTGAACGACAACGACCTGCCCGAATCGCGCCGCTTGCTGGCCGAATGGACGCGCATCGACACCGCCGATCTCGACGTCAAGGAGATCTCACGCTTGTCGGTCGAGAACGCGCTGATCACTACCCACCGCCATGTGTTCGGTGTGTTCTTCTGGCTGCTGATGCCGATCGGTCCGGCCGGCGCGGTGCTGTACCGGGTGGCGGAATATCTGGCACGCGGCTGGACCGCGCCTGAGCATCTGAAGGACGAGCCCTTTGGCGCGTTTGCGCGCAAGGCGTTTTATCTGATCGACTGGCTGCCGGCGCGTCTGACCGCGATCGCGTTTGCCATCGTCGGTAATTTCGAGGACGCGATCTATGCCTGGCGCAATTTCGCGCGCCGCTGGCGCAATGAGTCCGACGGCATCATTCTGGCCGCCGGTGGCGGCGCAATGAACGTGCGACTGGGGACGCCGGCCGAGTATGCGCCCGACCTGCCCGGCATCGATGTGTCAACGCTGGAGTCCGATGCTGACATTGAGATCCTGCCGGGTGACGAGCCGTCGCCGCGTTCGCTGCAAAGCGCGGTCGGCCTGATCTGGCGTGCGCTGTTGCTCTGGATTCTGCTGCTACTGATGGTCTCCGTGGCCCATTGGCTGGGCTGAGGCCGGGTTCGTCAGCATCGCGGGTTTTCATCCGAGAAAGACCCGATGCGGCGCTTTGCTTCATGGCCGGTCTTGAGTAAGATAGCGCCTTGTTGCACTGCCGCAGAATGCCGGTGCGCTCCCCACGCCCCGAGTGCCGAGAACCCCTGACGATGTCCAGCCCCGAAACTGATCCCGCCGTTCCCGCCACGGATTTCATCATTCAGGGCCTGACCACGGCCGGTCGGCAGTTCCGGCCCAGCGACTGGGCCGATCGTCTGTGCGGCATCATGAGTCGCTTCCATCCTGACGAGTCACAGGGCTTCGACAGCCATCTGCGCTACTCCCCGTATGTGACCCCGGCGCTGATCGAAGGCGTGCGTTCAGTGCTGGTCGACGGCCGTCTGCACGCGCTCGAGCCACTGGCCTATCTGTTCCTGCGTGACTTCGCGCGCGACAACGATCTGCGCCTGATCGAAGCCTGCGTACTGCCGGTGGCCCAGCCCGCGATAGCCTGAGTGCTGCCGCGCATCACTGTACGTTCACTGCCTGCCAAGTAATGCGTTGATCGTAATGCGTTGATCGTAATGCGTTGATCGTAATGCGTTGATCGTAATGCGTTGATCGATTTCCCAAATCGATCAGTAAATTCTTTTTGTGATTGTTAGTACGTCGTCTAACGATTGCAGTCGATCTGGCTCAAATTGCGCAATATGCCTAGGTCGAATCCTGGTTTCAAATTCCCTCCTACGCGCGATGCCCGATGTTTCCTACCGGACCGGCTTTAGTCTGGTCGAGCTGATGGTGGCGGTTGCGATCGCGGCCATCATTGCGGCTTTCGCGCTGCCGGCGTATCGCGATCATCTGATGCGCTCCTATCTTCCCGACGCCAGCAGTGCGCTGCAGTTAAGCGCGTTGCGGCTGGAACAGTATTACCAGGACCATCGCAGCTACCGTAACGGAAAGGTCTGTGGCATCACTTTGCCGACCAGTCAGCGCTTCACGTTCAGCTGCACATCGCCGCAGGATGGTCAGTCCTTCCTGCTGACGGCGACGGGTACCAACGCGATGTCAGGCTTCATCTTCACCATCGATGAGCAGGGACAGACGCGCACGACGGCATTACCGGTGGACTGGGGCAGCGCGCCGCTGGAGTGCTGGATAACGAAGCGCGGTGCGACATGCTGATGCGAACCTTGCCTCATCTGCCGCGTGGACTGACGCTGATCGAGTTGCTGATCACCTTGTCAGTCAGCGCCGTCGTGCTGGCGACCGGCGCACCGGCCATGGGGCAGTGGCTGCGTGATATCGAGATACGTGGCAGCGCCAGCAGTCTGCTGTCGGCCTTGCAGGCGGCGCGCGCCGAGGCATTGGCGCGCAACGCATCGGTGCGCCTGGAACTGAGCGATAAGCAGGGACGTCCGGGCTGGCGTCTTGTGTGTGTGCAGGTATCGAATCGCTGTCCGGCGCTGATCCGGCAGCAGGCGATTGATCTGCAGACCGGCGTGCGCTGGGGTGTATCAGCGCTGTCTGGCATGCCGGCGTTCGGTGCGGTGATTGTGGCCGGTCATGGCTTGCCGTCCAGTGTGCGCTTCGATGCACTCGGTGCGGCGCCGGCCATTGCCAGTGGCAGCGATATCGCGCGCGTCGACATCACCCATGCGAATGATGCGACGGCAAGACGGCGTGTGGTGTTGATTGCTGCGCAAGGCATGATTCGCAGTTGCGATCCGTCCGTCACCAGCGCTCACCCCGAGCACTGCCACTAGCTTGCCATGCCGGCCATCACTCACTCTCATGGCCAGCGCGGAACTTCGCTGATTGAGGGCTTGCTCGCGCTGGTGGTGTTTTCCATCGGACTGATGGGCTTGCTGATGCTGCTGTCGGCGACGCTGATCGAAAGTGGTCAGGCACGATATCGCAGTGAGGCCAGTTTTCTCGCGTCGGATCTCGTTGCGCGACTGTGGTCGGGTGACCGCTCGCTGACGTCTTTGCAAAGCCGCTTCGGTAGCACGGAGGGTGATGATTATCAGGCCTGGTTACGCCGTGTACAGGCCAGTCTGCCCGGCACAAGTGCGGCAGCGAATCAGCCAGTGATTGAGATCGACAATGAGCGCAATGTGATCATCACGCTCGTCTGGCAGACACCCGGCGAAGCAAGCTCGCACCGGCTGATGGTGTCCACCCGAGTGACGGACTAGCTGATGCGCGCACGTTCCCAATCCACGATGCGCGGCCTCAGTCTGGTTGATCTGATGGTCGGTCTCGCCATCGGCATGGTCGCCACCCTAGTCATCCTGAATGTGATGGTGATGTTCGATGCACGTCGGCGCGCGACGGCCGGCAGTTCGGATGCACAGGTCAATGCGGTGTTCGCTGCGGCGGTGCTGTCGCGCGAATTGCGTATCGCGGGGCACGGACTCGGTCCGCCTGCCGGACTCGGATGTACTGTTCATCGTGCCGCGGCAGGCACCGCAGAGGCCAGCTTCCTGCTGGCGCCGGCGCAGATCCTGAATGGCAGCGATGGCTCGCCGGATACGCTGATCGTGCTGGCCGCCGGTGAGCAGGCCTTGCCGGCCGCGCGACTGATTGCGCCGCATACCCTGGGCAGCAACGTGCTGACGCTCGACAGCACGCTCGGTGTCGTGCCGGAGGGGCATTTGCTGCTGCAGTCGCCCGGCGGGGCGGACTGCGCGCTGCTGACGGTCGCTTCGGTCAGCGTCGGTGCCTACACCGTGCAAACGGATTCCGTCACCGGACTGCTGCCGGGCGCGGTGTTCGGTACGGACAGTCCGGTAGTGAACCTCGGCGCGCTGCATTACCGGCGCTATCGGATTGATGCGAATCAGCGCTTGCAAGCGGAAATTTTTGATGCGGCCAGCGGCAGCTGGCTCGCCTCGACGCTGGCCGATGGTGTAGTGAGTCTGCAGTTGCAATACGGATTCGACGCGCGCACCGGAACGCAGACAAGCCCGCAAGTCACCCGCTGGAGCGACACGCTGATCGATGCCGATGGTAATGGCGTCAACGGTAATGCAGGCGACTGGCAGCGCATGCTGGCCCTGCGATTCGCCGTGGTCACGCGCAGCGCGCAACGCAAGGATGACGCTTGCGATGCGCAGGCACCTGGCTGGATCGCTGGTAACGCCAGCACCGGTGAACTCGAAGCGACAGTGATCAAGGTGGACCATCTGAGCGACTGGCAGTGCTGGCGCTATCGCGTGCTGCAGAGCGAAATACCGTTGCGTAATCAGTTGTGGAGCGATCAGTGAGGCCGGTGCAGCCATCGCGTGCCTGTGAGGGTGCCGGGCTGGTTGTCGCGCTGGTGGTGCTGGTGGTGATGAGCCTTGGTGCGCTGGCGTTGGTGCGCGCAGTGGCGAGCAGCTTGCTGGTAGCCGGCAATTTCGCGTTCCGGCAGGCAGCCGTACTGGCTGCCGATGCCGGCAGTGAGGCCGCGATCAGCTGGCTGTCGAAACGTGCGGCGAGCGCCGAGCCCTTCACTGATCAGCCGGAGGCCGGGTACTACGCCAGTCTGCCAGCGGGACTGGACCTGACCGGCAATCGTGGTGCGACAGCGAGCGCCACCATGGACTGGGATCGTGATGACTGCGCCGCACGCAGCGGGCTTGCGTGCCTGAAGGCGGCGTCACCACTGGCGACCGATGCGGCCGGCAATACGGTGAGCTATGTGATTCATCGGTTGTGCCGATCTGCAGGTAGTCCGGATGACGCCTCCAATAGTTGTCTGTTGTTCCGCTCCGCGCAAGGTGGCAGCAGCAACCGCAGCCAACTCAGCTATGGCGCGTCGAAGCGCTTTCAGTCCGCCGATACCGTGTACTACCGGATCACCGTGCATGTACAGGGCCCCCGCAACACGACCGCGTTCGTGCAGACGCTGGTGCATTACTGACGGAGAGAGCGATGAGACTGCTTCGAAATCAATTTGCGGGCCTGCTACTGATGATCTTGAGCGCGCAAGCGGTCGCGCTGACCGATCTCGCGCAGGCACCGATCAACTTCCTGCTCGCTACACCGGTCAAGCCGAACCTGCTGTTCATCCTCGATGACTCAGGTAGCATGCAGGGCAGCTTTCTCGGCGACGAGGTGCTCGACTTCGAATATCAGAATGCAGTTGGCTATCGCAGTCACCTGTGCAACAAGATCTATTACAACCCGCAGGTGAGCTACCCGGTACCGGTGCGTGCCGACGGCAGCGCCTATCCGCAGCAAAATTTTTATAGCGCTTCTTATGACGGATTCCGCACCGGTGCGATCACGGTCGATCTGTCGACGGCATTCATGGCCTGGCGCTCGGCCAGCAGCACGCCGCCCACGCCAGCGAGCACTACAGATGTCAGTTACCGTCCGGATTGCCAGACTTCGACCGGTGCTTGCGCGGTGTCTAAGGAGGGTCTGCCGAATCTGCCCGGACCAGCGTATTACTTTGTGTATCACGGCGACAAACCCGAGCGGCTCGGTGACGGATCGGCCGACGATCACTGCCGCGACATCGTGTACGACAATGCCTCTGCCGGCCGCGCGAACTGGACCCGGGTTCTGGTCGGTCCGAACTCGGGTCCGGCAGGCAGCGATGAAACCCAGAACTTTGCGAACTGGTTCAGCTATCACCGCACCCGGATGCTGACCATGAAGACAGCGGTCGGCCGCGCGTTTAGTCAGCTCGATGACCGCTTTCGCGTCGGCTATTCCGCCATCAGCGAACCCGGCGTCACTGCTAACAGTACGCGCTTTCTGCGCATCAGCGATTTCAGCGGTAGTCATCGCGCCTCTTTTTACGAAAAGCTGTATGCGGCGCTGCCGACTGGCGCCACGCCCCTGCGTGGCGCGCTGTCCAAGGCGGGGCGGCTGTACGCGGGCAAACTGCTGACCGGCAGCGATGATCCGGTGCAGTACTCCTGTCAGCAGAACACGACGATCCTGTCCACCGATGGTTACTGGGGCAGTCAGGGCGAAGCGGGCAGCTACGGGCCGAAGCAGATCGACGGTATGACGAATGTCGGCAGTCCGGACAGCATGCTGCCGCGACCGATGTTCGACGGCGCGGCGAATGCGCGTCCGGCGCGCATGGCGACGCTGACGGTCGAGCCGCGCCACACAGTGACCGAGCCTTGGTACAGCGTGTTGATCAGCGTAAAGGTCGATGGCGTGGAACTGATGAGCAGCTTCGCCAACGTGATCCATCAGCGTAATACGGATCCGCTGGCTGATGCGATTGAACTTGCGTACTGGATCTCGACGCGCATCAAACTGCGGGGCTATCGCGCATTTGCTGAGGGTAATCGGGTCAATATCATCGCACCGGCGACCGCAGGCGCGGTCAGTAGCCTTCCCGTGATCACGTCGGAGGGATCCTTCGCCTATACACTCACGCCCTTCGCCGACATGACCGGCACCGGACGTGCGAGCAATACGCTGGCCGATGTCGCGGCCTGGTATTTCGAGAATGATCTGCGCACACCAGCGCTCGGCAATTGCGGCGCGCGCGGCGCACTGTGCGACAACAACGTACCGATCGCGCCCGGACAACGCGGTGGTTCGCAGCAGCACATGGTTACGCACACCATTGGTCTGGGCGCGAACGGCACGCTGCGTTACCGTGAAGACTATGACACTGCGGCCAGCGGTGATTTTCGTGACATCGTGACCGGTGCGCTGGACTGGCCTGATCCTATCTATGCTCCAGGCGCCGAGCGCGTTGATGATCTGTGGCATGCCGCCGTCAATGGCGGCGGTCGCTACTTCAGCGCGCGCAGTCCGGAGGCGCTGGCGCGCGCATTGTCAGCGACCCTGTCGGCCATACGCGCAGCGACCGGTGCTGCGTCCGCGTCGGCCAGCAGCAGTCAGGAGCCGGCCGAAGGCGACAACCTGCTGTTCTCCAGTCGTTACCGCAGCCTGTACTGGGATGGCGAGCTTGAGGCGCGTCGCATCGTGCTGGCCGATGGCAGCTTGTCAGATCGCATCGACTGGTCGGCGGCGGCCTTGCTGAAGCAGCGCGTACAGGCGGCAAACGATGACCGCAAGATTCTGATGCCCTCGGCTCAGCATGCGGACGGACTGAAAGATTTTCTGTGGACTGCGCTCAACGCTGATGAGCGTGCATTATTCGCCGGATGCAGTGCGACAGAAGCGCGCCGGCTCAGCCAGTGCAAGCAGTTCAGCGACGCGGAAAAGGCCTTGGCTCGTGACGCAAATTTGCTCAGTTATCTGCGCGGGCAATTCCGGCATGAACAGGGCAGCGAATCGCTGCAGCCACTGTTCCGCAAACGCGAGCAAGTACTCGGCGCGCCGATCAATGCGCAGCCCTTGTATGTCGGCGCGCCGGCCTTCCGCTATGCGGATAGAAATTATGGTGAATTTCGTGACCGTATCGCATCCGATCGGGCAGGCACCGTCTACCTCGCAGCGAACGACGGCATGCTGCATGCGTTTGACGCGCTCAGCGGTCGCGAGCGCTGGGCCTTCATTCCAGGTGGTGTCTTGCCGGAGCTCTGGCGCGTCGCCGATGTCGCCTTCGCTACCGGTTTTCGCTATTTGCTGGACGGTACACCGGTAGCAGGGGATATCTGTCCGGCGGCACCAGACGCGACTTGCGCCGCATCGGACTGGCGCACGATACTGGTCGGCGGTCTGGGCGCGGGCGGTCGTGAATACTATGCGCTCGACATCACTGAGCCGGAGCGGCCGAAACTACTGTGGCGCTTGTCGGCGGACGTCGAGCCACAACTCGGCTATGCGCTGGGCAAGCCGGTGATTACCAAGCGGCGCGATGGTACCTGGGTGGTGCTGATCGCGTCCGGCTACAACAACGTGAATCCCGGTGACGGGCACGGTGTGCTGTTTGTGCTGAATGCGGCCACCGGCAGCGTGCTCAACCGCATCGACACGGGCGCAGGTTCCACCGCTGCGCCTGCCGGCCTCGCGCAACTCAATGCCTGGGTCGACAACCTGCTCGACAACACTGCCGAGTATCTGGTCGGCGGTGACCTGCTGGGCAACCTGTGGCGCTTCGATATCAGCGATCCGCTACCGGCTTCGGCAGTAGCCGCGATGCCAATCGCGCGTTTCGTGCGCGAGGGTGTCGCGCAACCGATCACCACGCGACCGGAGCTGTCGATGGTACGAGTAGGTACTCAGACGATACCGGTGGTCAGCGTCGGCACGGGACGCTATCTGGGTCCGAGCGATGTGCAGGACAAGTCGGTGCAGTCGGTATACACGATGAAGCTTCCGTTTACGGCCAGTGGTCTGGGCGATGTGCGCAGTCTGTCCTCGGTGGTTCGCAAACGACTGATCGTCGACAGTGATGCGGATGCGCGGCGCATCAGCGATGAGTCCGTTGACTGGCTGACACAGGATGGCTGGTATGTGGATCTCGATGCGGTTGATCAGTCGGGTGAGCGCGTGAGTATTGATCCGGAGCAGCAGCTGGGCATGCTGTCCATCGTCGCGAATGTGCCTGACCAGCAAGCCTGCCGACCCGGTGCGCAAAGCTGGATGTACGCCTTCAACTACCTGAACGGAAACTATCTGCCCATCGCCGGTGAATCTCGCCCGGTGGGCCGACGGATCAGCACCTCGACCCTGAGCGCCGGCGCGCGACTGGTGCGCGTCGGTCAGCGCATCGTGTCGGTCGTCACCGATGATGGCGGCAATGTCAGCACGGTGTCACAGCCGGCGGACAACGGTGTGGCGCCGGCGGTGCGCAGGGTGGCCTGGCGCGAACTGGATCAGCAGTGATCCGGTGGGCGTGCGCATCGATCGCGCTGCTGCTGAACTTCGGCTGTTTCGCGATATTGTTGCAGCCGCTACCGCACGGGCGCCAAACCGGCCAGCTGGTACCTGTAGCGTCGCAGGCATCGCCGGTGGTGGTGGTTCTGCATCCCGTACTGCATGCGTCACAGAACGCAGAATCGGGATTACCGGTCGCGACCCATGCAGAGGAAGCTCATGAGGGTTGGCACGACGAGCGCAGTGAGTACATCTTCGGCATTGATAGCTACCTGCCAGCATCGCAACTCACTGAGCGGCCGCAGCTGATCCGCGATATCGATGCTGAATGGCGCTTGCCCGGTATGGCGTTCCCGGTCCTGACCGGTACGCTGCTGATCAATGAATATGGAGATATTGACAGTGTCGAGCTGGACACCCGGGGCTTGTCACCTATGCTGGAAATGGACATCCGTTCGAGATTCACAGCCGCCCGTTTCGAGCCCGGCAGGCTGCAGGGCATTGCGGTGAAGACCGCGCTGCGATTCGAGGTCCGGCTCGACTGATGCACGCACCAGGAGACCGAGCTTGGCAGAGCGTATCGAAACTGACAGCTTCGGCGATATCGCCGTCCCGGCCGATCATCTGTGGGGTGCGCAAACACAGCGATCATTGCAGCACTTCGCGATCTCCACCGAACGCATGCCGCAGGAATTGCTGACAGCACTGGCGCAGGTCAAGCGGGCCAGCGCCATTGTGAATGGCGATCTGGGCTTGCTACCCGCTGACATGGCGGCGGCAATCGTCAGCGCGGCGGATGAAGTGATCGATGGACTGCATGCGATGGAATTTCCGCTGTCAGTCTGGCAGACCGGCTCAGGCACGCAGACCCATATGAACATGAACGAGGTGCTGGCCAATCGGGGAACCGAGTTACTGGGCGGTACGCGCGGGCAGCATCGCCGGCTGCATCCGAATGATCATGTGAATCTCGGTCAGTCGTCCAATGACGTGTTCCCGACGGCGATGCATGTAGCGGCGGTGATGGCCGTTGAGCACCGCCTGTTACCTGCATGTGACCGGCTGCGCGATACCCTGTCGGACAAGGCAAGGCACTATGCATCGCTGGTCAAGATCGGCCGCACGCATCTGCAGGATGCGACGCCGCTGACACTGGGACAGGAGCTGTCCGGCTATGTGGCGCAGCTCGATATCAGTGTGCAGGGTCTGCGTGCGGCATTGCCGATGTTGTTGCCGCTGGCCATAGGCGGCACGGCAGTGGGCACGGGTCTGAACACGCATCCGGAATTCGGCGTACGTGTGGCGCATGAACTGGCACGGCGCAGCGCGTTGCCGTTCACGTCGGCAGAGAATAAGTTTGCGGCGCTGGCCGGGCACGAACCGCTGGTGATGTTGCACGGCGCATTGAAAGTACTCGCGTGCGCGCTGATCAAGATTGCGAATGATCTGCGCTGGCTGTCCTCCGGTCCGCGCAGCGGCCTCGCCGAAATCTCGCTGCCTGAAAACGAGCCGGGCAGCTCGATCATGCCCGGCAAGATCAATCCGACCCAGCCGGAGGCGATATTGATGCTGTGCTACCAAGTCATTGGCAATGACACCACGGTAGCGATTGCGGCATCGTCCGGTAACTTCGAGCTGAACGTGGCCCGACCGGTATTGGCATACGCCTCACTGCAGAGCCTGCGTCTGCTGGCCGACGGTATCGATAGCTTCGACCTGCACTGCGTGCGCGGCCTGCGCGCGAATGAAGTGCGCATCGCCGCCGGACTGCAGCGCTCGCTGATGCTGGTCACCGCGCTGACGCCGCACATCGGCTATGACAAGGCGGCGCAGATCGCGCAGGACGCCGAGGCAAACCAACTCGACCTGCGCACTGCCGCGCTGCAGTCGGGTTACGTCAGCGCCGAGCAGTTCGATCAGTGGGTCAGGCCAGAAGCCATGACCCACCCGAACCTGTGCTGACGCTAGCGCGGTGTGCCGCGTCGAAACAGATTAACGACCGCCAGCAAGATCACGGCACCGAGTAGCGACACCACCAGCGATCCCAGGCTGAAGTCATTCTGGTTGATGGTGCCGGTTCCGAACAGTGGTGCCAGCAACCATCCGCCGAGCAAGGCGCCGATGATGCCGACCACGACATTCAGCAGCATGCCCTGCTGCGCGTCGGTGCGCATGATCATGCTGGCTATCCAGCCCAGAATGCCGCCGATCACGATCCAGATGATGAAATTCATATGCGCTCTCCCGGAAAAGGATGAAGATCATTGTCAGACTGTGAATTAGGCAGGCCGACGCAACGCAGGTTCACGCGACCGCGATCAAATCTCCGGTCGGCGCAGAAGTTGCAGAGCGGAAAAATCATCATGATGACGCGGCGTGCAACAGCGACCGACTTGAAAACTACCGATCCGGTGCCATCTGGAGCAAACTTCAGGTACTGCAAGTTTCAGTTAATGCAAACCTCAGGCAATGAACGGTCATCGGTGTGACCGATGAATTCTTTCCACCATCAGGGGAGCACTATGCGCCAACCCATGCTACGGACCTTGTTGCTATCGCTGGCATTGCTGCTGAGCGGCTGTGGCTACAACACGCTGCAGGCGGGCGATGAGCAGATCACCGCCAGCTGGTCCGAAGTCGTCAACCAGTATCAGCGACGCGCTGATCTGGTGCCAAATCTGGTGAACACCGTGAAGGGCTATGCGTCACATGAGCAGCAGGTGCTGACGCAGGTGACCGAAGCGCGATCGCGGGTTGGTTCGCTGCAGATCACACCCGAGATGCTGAATGATCCGCAAGCCTTCGCGAAATTTCAGGCGGCGCAGGCTCAGCTATCCGGCGCGCTGTCGCGCTTGCTGGTGGTTAGCGAAAACTATCCGCAGCTGAAAGCGGATGCCGGTTTTCGAGATCTGCAGGCGCAACTCGAAGGTACCGAGAACCGGATCACTGTCGCGCGCAATCGTTACATCAAGGCCGTTCAGGATTACAACGTCACCGTGCGATCATTTCCCAGCAACCTGACCGCGATGGTATTTGGTATGCAGGTCAAGCCTAATTTCACAGTCGACAATGAAAAGGCGATCTCGACCGCACCGGCTGTGGACTTTGACAACGCCGCGCCGAAACAGGAGGCGCCCGCCGATGCGCCGGCCAGCAAGTAAATACTTCATAGCGCTGTTCGCATGGCTGCTCAGCGCGTCAATTGCGCTGGCGCAGTCGCTGCAGCCGGTGCCGCCATTGACTGGACGTGTCGTTGACATGACCGGCACGCTGTCGGCGAGCCAGCAACAATCACTCGATGCCCGGCTGCGCGACTATGAGCAGCGCAAGGGAAGTCAGTTCGCGGTTCTGCTTGTTGCGCGCACTGCACCCGAAGCGATCGCGCCGTTCGCGATCCGCGTTGCCGAGCAGTGGAAGCTCGGCCGCCGTCAGGTCGATGATGGCGCGATTCTGGTGATCGCGAAGGATGAGCGCGCGTTGCGTATCGAGGTCGGCTACGGTCTGGAGGGCGTGCTGAATGATGCGACCAGCAAACGCATCATCGACGACATCATTGTTCCGTATTTCCGCAACGGCGATTTCTATGGCGGCATCAGTGCCGGTATCGACGCGATGATGCGCGTGGCGGAGGGTGAGGCGTTGCCTGATCCTCCGACCGCGAATGACGCGCCGGCGGGCGCGGCAGGCATGCTGCCACTTCTGTTCCTCGCCGCGCTGCTGATCGGCGGCGTGATGCGCGCGCTGTTCGGGCGCGGCAAGGGCGCTTTCATCGCCGGCGGCGTGCTGGGCATCGCGACCTGGCTGCTGTCCGGCCTCTTGCTGCTCGCCTTGTTTTCCGCATTGATGGGATGGGTGATCACGCTGACCGGCGGCCGCATGGGCAGCGGCTGGCGTGGCGGCACCGGTCCGTGGGCCGGCAGCCGTGGCACAGGCTGGGGAGGTAATGGCGGCTTCCGTGGTGGCGGCGGCGGTTTTGGTGGTGGCGGCGCGTCGGGGAGATGGTGAGGAGAGGGTGATGATTCGGCGCTTCATTGATCATCTGCTGCATGCGTACTGGCACGGCCACCGCAAGTTTTCCGAAGAGGCGCGCCAGCGAATCGCGGACGCGATCGGCCGGGCTGAGCGAGGTCATTGCGGCGAGATCTGCTTCGTCGTCGAATCCTCGCTGACCCCGATGCAGCTGATGCGCGGCACCAGTGCTCGCGAGCGGGCGCTCGAGGTCTTCGCGCAGCAGCATGTATGGGATACCGCGCAAAACAGCGGTGTGCTGGTGTATCTGCTGCTGGCCGATCATGCGGTCGAGATCCTCGCGGACCGCGGGCTGCATCCGTCGGGTACCGACTTCTGGCCGCAGGCGGCGCAGCGCTTCCGGCAGGCCTTCGCCTCCGGTCAGCCGGCCGAGGGCTGCGTGGCTGCGATTCATGAGATCGGCGATTTCCTGCGCCGTTACCTGCCCGCGCAGGGCGATAATCCGGACGAGCTGCCGAACCCGCTGCGCCTGCTCTGACGCGCAGATGGTTACAATGCCTGCTGACATGCGTGTTCGCCGGATGCGAGCGCGCCAGGTTCAGTCAACCAAGGGAGATTATGTTCGTCCGAAAAGCTGCCCTCGCATGGGCCCTGATCGCCACCGTTGCCATGGCCGCGCCGGTAAAAGTCGACACCAGCAAGTCCGCTGTGACGGCCACATTCAAGCAAATGGGCGTCGCGGTTGATGCGAAATTCAATACCTTCAGCGCGCAGATCGACTATGACGCTGCGAAGCCGGAAAAGTCGAAGGCCATCGTCGACATTGATGTCAGCAGCTTCGATCTCGGCGATCCGGACTACAACAGCGAAGTGCGCAAGAAGGAGTGGTTCAACGCCGCGCAATTCCCGAAAGCGAACTTCACGTCGACGAAGATACGTGCAACCGGACCCGGCAAGCTTGAGCTTGCCGGCCGGCTGACGCTCAAAGGCAAGACCGCCGACCTCAGTTTTCCGATGACCGTCAAAAAAGAGGGGGCGATGCAGATATTCGAGGGCAGCCTACCGATCAGACGACTTGCTTTCGGCATTGGTGACGGCGAGTGGAAAGACACCAGCATTGTTGCGGACGAGGTCGTCATCCGGTTCCGCGTTGTCGCACAATAAATAACCCTTCAGGTAGAGACATGAATATCCGGCATCTGATTACGGCAGTACTGCTCGCGCTCAGCGCGTCATTCGCATTCGCGCAGGTCTATAACGTTGAACCCGGCCATACCTATCCCAGTTTCGAAGCCGACCACATGGGTCTGTCCTTCTGGCGCGGTAAGTTCACCCGGTCCAGCGGCAAGATTATTCTCGATCGCGGCTCGAAGAGCGGTGGCAGCGTCGAGATCAGCATTGATGCGAGCTCGGTCGATTTCGGTCATGTGAAGATGAATGACAAAGCGCGCGGTGATGAAATGTTCAACGTCGCAAAATTCCCGACGATCACCTATCGCAGCACCGCGCTGAAATTCGATGGTGACAGGCTCGTCGGTGTCGACGGCGAGATGACGATGCTGGGTGTCACCAAGCCGATGCCGCTGACGATCACGCACTTCAAGTGCATGATTCATCCGATGCTCAAGCGCGAAGTCTGCGGCGCTGATGCGCAGGGGCGCTTCGACCGCAGTGACTTCGGCATGAACATCGGCCTGCCGCGTTTCTCGCCGGAGATCAAGCTGGCGATTCAGGTCGAGGCGGTGAAGGCAGATTAATACCACCGCATGCAGCTGACAGCGGCGCCGTGCAGGCGCCGTTTTTTTTCAGCGTGTCTGTCCGCCTGGCTGCGCGCCCTGACTACCACGGGCTTGCGTGGACAGCAGGTTGGATTCATAGCCCTGCATTTTCAGCGCAAGATCCTGCAGGTCTAGCGTGGATTGACGGACTGCCGGAAACAGTTGCTGCTCCTCGATATCGATATGCGCGATGATTGCATCGCGTAATTGCTGCATCAAGTCATCATACGAGGACTCGCCGGGTTGCAAGGCCTGCAGCTGATCCAGCATGGCTTCAGCCTGCTGATGGTCAGCCTCGCACTGGTCAACCAGCGCTGTATCGACCGACTGCACGCCCGGATAGAACACGGCGTCTTCCACCGAGGTATGCAGGCGTAACGCATCGCAGATCTGCGGTCCGGCCTGCTGTTTCACCTTGTCATCCTGCGTCGACAGATAATGCTGGAACAGCAGCCGCACATAGTTGTGGTCCTGTATCAGGGCCTGGGTCGGGTCGTCGAGAGAGAAACTGCCCTGGGCTCTCTGCGTCGGTTTGTCTTGCGCCATCTTCGTCTCCTTCATCAGGGTTGGCGTGGCTCGCCTGCAAGCACACGCCGCTTCGGGCAAAATTCGACGTCAGCGCATGCGCAAAATTCCCTTATCGGCTAGGAGCCTTCATGCATATCCTCGGTATCTCCGGCAGTCTGCGTCAAAACTCTCTCAACACGGCCGCATTGCAGGCGTGCAGCGATCTGCTGCCACCCGGGGTCACGATGAGCGTGTTCGACCTCGCGCCTGTACCGCTGTACAACGAAGATGTGCGCACGCAAGGCTTGCCGGCATCGGTGCAGCAGTTGCGTGAGCAGATCCGGGCCGCTGATGCGCTGGTGATCGCGACCCCCGAATACAACTATTCCATGTCGGGCGTGCTGAAAAACGCCATCGACTGGGCATCGCGCCCGCCGGAGCAGCCATTTGACGGCAAGCCCATCGCGCTGATCGGCGCAACGCCCGGTGGTCTCGGTACTTCACGCGCGCAATATCACTTGCGGCAGGTCTTCGTTTATCTGAACGGCCGGCTGCTGAACCGGCCCGAGGTATTCATCTCAAGTGCACCGTCGAAGTTCGATGCCAGCGGCAAACTGACCGATGCCGCCACGGCGGACACTCTGGGCAAGATGCTGGTCGCGCTGACGGAGCTTGCGCGTCAGTCGACAGGCTGAGCACGCTACAGTGCAGGCAGGCTCGCGACAGCCTGTGCCGCTGATATTCCTGATCCCGGAAAAACATGAAAAAACTACGACAAGCATCATTACCCCTGCTGCTTCTGCTGCTGGCCTGCACCGTGCCGCGTGCGGAAGCGCAGATCATCGATCTGGCCAGTGGTCGCGAACTCAGTGAGCCGGCGCTGGCAGATCTGCTGCGGGCGCAGGATGTCGTGCTGCTCGGCGAGTTGCATGACAATGTCCGGCATCACGCATTGCGCGCCGGTCTGATCTCACGCATCGCCAGCAGTGGCACAACGGTGGTTGCCGAACATCTTCCGGCTGCGGCCCGCGTGCGTTTCGATGGTGCGCTGCAGTCCGACCTTGAGGCGGCCGGCTTCGATACCAAGGGCTGGAGCTGGCCCGTGCATCAGCCGCTGTTCGATGGTATCCGTGCGCAGGGACTGGCGCTGGTGGGCGGCAATCTGCCGAAGGGCTCGTCAAAGCAACTGATGTCGAAAGGCGTGGACGCCTTGTCCGCGCCGCTGGCCAGTGCCTACCGCGCTTCACCACTGAATCCCGACGCTGTGAAGCAGCTCGACCATGATCTGATCGACGGTCACTGCGGCCAGCTGCCCGAGCGTTATTTGCCATCGATGCGGCTGGTGCAGCGTGCGACTGATGTATCGATGGCGGATGCGCTGCTGCGGCACCGGCCTGCGCTGCTAGTGGCCGGCAATGGCCATGTGCGCCGGGATTATGGTGTGCCGCAGGTGCTGCGCGCGCTTGCGCCCGATCTGAAAATCGTCTCGATCGGCTTTTATGAGCACGGCGCGGACCGGCAGGAACTGGTAAAGTCACTCGCCGGCCGTTATGACTACGTCTGGCTGACTGAGCAGGCGGAACGCTCCGATCCCTGCGAAGGCTTCCAATTAAAATAACTCTCACCGAGACCCCGTATGTTCAAGTCCTTCTTTCTCGCGCGTCGCTGGTTGTTGTGGGCCTGGCCCGGCGCAGCGCTGATTTTCCTCGGCACCTGGTATCAGGTTCAGATTGATGTCGCGATCAATGACTGGTTCGGCAGCTTTTATGACGTCGTGCAGAAAGCGCTGGGTAAGCCGGGCGAGGTGACGCTGGATGAATTTTTCGGCTTCCTGATGACCTTTGGCAAGCTGGCCGGCACCTATGTGCTGGTCGCGGTGCTGCTGTCCTTCTTTACCAAGCACTGGGTGTTCCGCTGGCGCGAGGCGATGAATGACTACTATATGCAGCACTGGCCGACGCTGCGTCATATTGAAGGTGCGAGCCAGCGGGTACAGGAAGATACGAAGCGCTTCTCGACCATCATGGAAACCCTCGGTTCGAACATGATGGATTCGCTGATGACGCTGTTCGCCTTCCTGCCCATCCTGTGGAATCTGTCGAAAAAAGTTGCCGAGGTGCCGGTGCTCGGGCAAGTGGATCATGCGCTGGTATACGTCGCGATCCTGTTTGCGCTGGCCGGCACTGTGGTGCTGGCGCTGGTCGGCATCAAGCTGCCGGGACTGGAGTTCAATAACCAGCGCGTTGAGGCGGCTTACCGCAAGGAGCTGGTCCACGCGGAAGATGATGCAGCGCGCGGTAGCGAGCCGGTCGTCAAAGACCTTTTCTCGCATGTGCGCACGAATTACTTCCGTCTGTTCTTCCATTACATGTATTTCGATGTCGCGAAGTTCAGTTATCTGCAGTTCGGTGTACTGGTGCCTTACATCGCGCTCGGCCCCACCGTGATATCGGGTGTGATCACGCTGGGCGTGATGCAGCAGATCGTGCGCGCGTTCGGCCGTGTCGAGATGTCGTTCCAGTTCCTGGTGCGCAGCTGGGGCACGATCGTGGAGCTGATCTCGGTCTACAAGCGTTTGCGCGCGTTCGAGGCGCAGATCGGCACCGTTACCGCTTCGCCGCGTGTCGCCGGCGAGGGTGCGCAGACCTGATGGTCCCGACGGAGCTGAGGATGATATCGATCAGGCGTTGGAGCATGGGCTTGCTGATGGCGGCTGTCTGTGTCATCGGATCGCCGTCCATCGCCATCGATATCTCCCAGGTGCCGCCCAATAAGCAAACCAAAGCGGGCCTGTATCTCGATGCGAGGGAAGCTCACGCATTGAAACAGCAGCTCGGTGACCAGGCACTTCTGATCGACATCCGCACGCGCGGCGAGATCAGTTATACCGGGATGGCGACAGTGACGGATGCGCATGTGCCGCTGTTCGAGCATCCGCCGAACGCGCCCTGGGATGAGAAGGCAGGACGGTTCAAGATGGAGCTCAATCCCGACTTCGACAGCGAGGTCGCGCGCCGGATGGCAGCCAGAGGATTGGGTAAACAGGACACCATCATCGTGATGTGTCGTTCCGGCGACCGCTCGACGAAAGCAGTGAACCTGCTGGCCGAGAGCGGCTATGCCAAGGTCTACACCGTTGTCGATGGTTTCGAAGGCGACAGCGCGAAAGACGGACCCGATGCCGGCAAGCGTGTGGTCAATGGCTGGAAGAACGCCGGGCTGCCGTGGACTTACAAGCTGGACAAGGAAAAAATGTATCTGCCGGCGTCGAACCGATAGCTGATCACGGTCGGCAAGATAAAAAGCCCGCGTAACTTCCGTTACGCGGGCTTTTTTTTACGTGCAGTTTACTGGCTTACTGCTTCACGGCTTCCAGCGCGATGTCGATGCGGACTTCGTCGCTGACGTTGGGTGCGTACTTGCCCATGTTGAAATCAGTGCGCTTGACGATGGTGTGTGCATCGGCACCGATCGCGTCCTTCTTCTGCATCGGATGCGGCATCGCCAGGAAGCGGGTGACGGTCAGTGTGACTTTCTTGGTCACGCCTTTCATTGTCAGGTCACCTTCGATGCTGACCGGCTTGTCGCCGTCGAAGTTCACTTTAGTCGACTTGAAGGTCGCGGTCGGGAACTTGGCGGTATCGAGGAAGTCCTCGGCCTGAATATGCTTGTCGAACAGTGCAGAGCCGGTGCTGACGGATTTGGTATCGATCGCGATGTCGACCGAGCCGGTCTTTGCTTCCTTGTCAAACACGACCTTGCCGCTCACTTTGTCAAAACGTGACAGCTGTGTCGAGAAGCCGAGGTGGCTATACGAGAAGCGCGGATAGGTATGGTTCGGATCCAGAGCATAGGTTTCCGGTGCTGCGAAAGCTGGCGCAGTGACGGCAGCAGTGAGGGCGAGGATGGCCGTGATCTGTGCAAATCGTTTCATGTTTTTTCTCCAGGGGTGAGTGGTGATGATTATTGTTGCGGGGTTTGCTGCTTGCGGGACGGAAGCATGCGCGTGAGCACATCGTCGCGATTGATGAAATGATGTTTGAGCGCGGCAGCGACGTGGACGATCAGCACGGTCACCAGGATCCAGCTGAGGAGCTCGTGTACCTCGGCCAGCGTCTCGCCAAGTTCCTTGTCCTTGCCGAGCAGGTCCGGTATCGGCAGCACGCCAAACCACACGGTCTGATAACCCTTGGCCGAGCTCATCAGCCAGCCCGATAGCGGAATCGCCAGCATCAGCAGATAGAGCAACACGTGGCCTGCCTGCGAGGCCCGCCGCTGTGTTTTGGACATATGCCACGGCAGTGGCGGCGGCTGGTGCGTGAGACGCCAGGATACGCGCGCCAGCAGCAGCACGAAAATAGTCACGCCTGTCCATTTATGCCATGAGTAGAGCTGCAGCTTTTCAGGCGACAGCGGCAGCTCATGCATGTACATGCCGAGCGGGATCATGCCAATGATTATCAGGGCCATTAGCCAGTGCAGACTTTTCGCGGTACCAGTGTATTGCGCAGACATGCTTGCTTTCCTCTTTCTTCAATGCGCCGGCGTGAACGCATACGCGTCCATCGCCAGCACGTAGTCACTGATGCCGGTGTGCAGATGCTCGACCCGCGCATCTTTGCCGGCGGCGCCGAGCGCCACATACAGCGGTTGCAGGTGTTCATCTGTCGGATGGGCTCGCACGGCCTCTGGCGCTTGCCGACGATAGTCCAGCAAGGCTTCAAGATCATGACGCTGCAATTTGTCCGTCACCCAGTCGGCAAAATCACGGACATAGTCGAGGCCCTGACCGCCGTTCGTGCGGGCGACTCGGTAGTCTCCCAGATTGTGCGTGATGTTGCCGGAGCCGATGATCAGCATGCCTTGCGAGGCCAGTGGTGCCAGCGCCTGACCGAGCCGGTACGCACCCTCGACGCCGAGCTGGCTTTGCAGCGACAGCGGCACCACCGGCACATCGGCATCCGGATACATCTGGCGTAGCGGAATCCATGCGCCGTGATCCAGTCCCCGCTCCGGCGCTGCGGTGACGCTCAGTCCTGCGGCTGTCAGCGCGCTGGCGACTTCATGCGCAGCCTCCGGGCAACCGCTTGCCGGATAATGGATCTCATACAGCTCAGGCGGGAAGCCGTAAAAGTCATGAATCGTGTCCAGCCGCGCGGCGGTGCTCACCTCGGGATGTGCAGTTTCCCAGTGCGGGCTGATCATCACGACCGCGCGCGGTCGCGGCAGCCCGGCCGCGATGCGGGCCATGGCCGTGCCGGCAGCACCCGGGCGCAGCGCGAACGTTGGCGCGCCATGCGGCAGGAACAGGGTCGGCAGGTTCAAGGTAAGTACTCCCTTCGTTCAGAAGTCCCGGTCGGACAGGGCGGGCGGCAGGCGCAGGGCAGAGATTTCGCCGCCTGAGATTGTCCCGCCTGATTCAGAGCCTGAACTGTACCCGTGCAGATTGCTTTTAAATAGAGGACAATCTGCAATTATTTGTTCCGCAGGATGCAACAATGGACAGACTGGCAGCGATGCAGGTCTTTGCGCGGGTGGCTGAGCTGAACAGTTTTTCGGCGGTTGCGCATCAGCAGGGTGTGGCGCGCTCGGTCGTCACGCGACAGATCGCGGCACTGGAGGAACACCTGGGCGTGAAGCTGATGGCGCGCAGCACCCGGCGCCTCACGCTGACGTCGGCCGGCGCGGCGTATCTGGAAAAATGCCGCGTGATCCTGAATCTGGTCGAGGCCGCCGAGACCGGCGTGGCCGAGCAGCGCCATGTGGCGCGTGGTCATATCCGTGTCAGCCTGCCGCTGTCGTATGGTTTGAAGCGCATGGTGCCGCTCTTGCTCGATTTCGCGCGCGAGCATCCGGAAGTGTCGCTGGATATGGATTACACCGATCGCCGGGTGAACCTGATCGAGGAGGGCGTGGATCTCGCGATTCGCATCACCGGCCGGCTCGGTCAGAATGAAGTCGCGCGCAAGATGGGCGTCGTGCGCATGCATACTTTCGCGTCGCCGGATTATCTCGCGCGCTTCGGTTGTCCGCGCCATCCGTCCGAGCTCGCGCAGCATGAATGTCTGGGTTACACGATGGGTGGCGCACCGGGCAGCTGGACTTATCGCGTGGATGGCGGCTGGGTGAACTTTCCTGTGCAGTCCCGCATCAGCGCCAGCAATGGTGATGCACTCACCGAAGCCGCCGCGCAGGGACTGGGTATCACCATACAGCCGGACTTCGTCGCCGGGCCATTCATCGACGAAGGACGCGTGACCACGATTCTGGAGGATTTCGAAATGCCCGAGCTTGGACTTTATGCGATGTTGCCCGGCAATCGTCAGGTACCGCATCGGGTGCGTGTGATGATGGATTTCATCGCAGCGCGTATCGCCTCTCCACTAATACCGGCGGCAGCATGACGCTGAATGCCTGGGCCTTGCTCGATGACGCAAGTGCTGATCCGCAGCATGAGCGCCGGTCCCGCCTCTACACCGATTGTCAGCGCGTGCTGAGGTGCCGCGCGCAGGATGACCGGCACGCGTTCTTCAGTGAGTTGCAGCAGGCGCTGGAGCGCGGCCTGCACGCGGTCACCTTGTTTGCCTATGAGTTCGGACAGGCGCCGCATCAGATCGAAGTTCATGCCGCAGCCGATGACGCGCTGGCAACCGTGCTGCTGTTCAGTGGATACCAGACGATGGCAGCCAACGAGGTGGCGGCATGGCTGGCTGAGCAATCGGCGGGCCGGCCGCATGCTGTCACCGGTATTCGTGCCGCGATGCCGGAGCAGAGCTTCGTGCAGGCGATCGACACGATTCATCGCTATATCGGTGCCGGCGACACCTATCAGGTGAATTTCACCTTCCCGCTGAATTTCGACATGCATGGCGATCCGGTGGCGCTATATGCCGCATTGCGCGCGAGGCAGCCGGTGCCCTATGGCGCGCTGATTGCGCTGCCCGACGGATCATCGGTATTGTCCTTGTCGCCAGAATTATTCGTCGGCCATCAGCAGGGCCATCTGACCTGCCGGCCCATGAAGGGAACGGCGGCCGCCAGCGGTGATCAGTCGACCGATGCGCAGCGCGCGCAGACGCTGCGCCATGATGTAAAAGAGCGCTCGGAAAACCTGATGATCGTGGATCTGCTTCGCAACGATCTCGGGCGCATTGCCGAGACTGGTTCGGTGAAAGTGCCCGACCTGTTCACGGTGGATCGCTTCGGCGCCGTATTGCAGATGACCTCGACGATCGTCGCAGATTTACGTGCTGGCCTGACGCTGGCGCAGGTCTTTGATGCGCTCTATCCCTGTGGCTCAATTACCGGTGCGCCGAAGCGGCGCACGATGCAGATACTGCGGCAACTCGAGCACTGGCCGCGGCGTTTGTACACGGGTGCAATCGGCTGGTTTGATCCGCCCGCAGCCGATGGCGAGCTCGGTGATTTCATGCTGTCGGTGCCGATACGCACGCTGCTGCTCGATGCGCCGGATGCCAATGAGCGCCGGCACGGCGAGTTAAGTGTCGGTGCCGGTATCGTCTATGACAGTGACGCGCGCGCCGAGTATCAGGAGTGTCTGCTGAAGGCACGCTTCCTGACTGGTGCAGCACCCGGTTTCGCGCTGTTCGAAACAATGCGTGCCACGCGCGAGGGCTGTCCGCTGTTGTCGCGACATCTCGCGCGGTTGCTGGCATCGGCAACGGCACTGGGTTTTGCGTTTCATCCTGAAAAAGCCCGCGAGCAGGTCAACGGCATCTGCGCCGGCCTCGAGCCTGGTCTTGACTACCGGCTGCGTATTGCCATCGATGCCTCCGGTGAATTACAGCTGCAGGCGGCACCGGTGGCATCACTGACGGAACCGGTACGCGTGCTGCTGTCGCCGCTGACGATGTCTTCCGATGATCCGCTGCTGTCGCACAAGACCACGCTACGCCGTGCGTATGACGACGGATGGCGGCACGCGGAATCTGTCGGCGCATTCGACAGCCTGTTCTTTAATGAGCGTGGTGAACTGACCGAGGGTGGACGCAGCAATGTGTTCGTCCGCATCGGCGGCCAGTGGTCTACGCCGCCGCTGTCGGCCGGAGTGCTGCCGGGTGTGATGCGTTCCGTGCTGCTCGAAGACAGCGCATGGCAGGCGAGCGAGCGCCCGATCACGCGCGAGGAATTGCTCGCTGCCGATGAGCTGTGTGTGTGCAATGCGCTGCGCGGTGTGCTGCGCGCGGTTGTTGTCACCGATACGGTCTGATCATTTCTCCACCATCGCTTCGCGCAGCGTCTTCACCACGGGTTTGGCCAGATAGCGGAGTACGGTGTTGCTGCCGGTCTTGACCTCAACGATGGCCGTCATACCGGGTTGCAGGTCAATAGTCTGGCCGGGACGAGCGCTGAAGTGCTGGCCTTCTGATCGCACCTGTATCCGGTAATACGCCTGCTCGCCTTGCTTCAGGTCGTCGGTCAGCGTATCCGGACTCAGATAGCTGACCTCGCCATCCAGCCAGCCATAGATGGTGTAGTCGTAGGCATCAACCTTCACGCTGGCCGGCTGGCCGATTTTCACGAAGGCGATGTCCGCCGGCTTCACGCGTGCTTCGACGATCAGATCGTTTTGCAGCGGCACGATCTGCATCAGCTCCTCGGTCGGCTTCAGTGTGCCGCCGAGCGTGGTCATGCGGATATTTTTTACGACACCATGCACTGGTGCGCGCAATTCGGTGCGCGACAACATATCCGCACGCTGCGCAAGTAGTTGCTTCACGCCGGCCAGTTCTTCTTCGGCGCGTGATAACTCGGCCTGCGCATCTTGCAGGTATTTATTATTCCGATTCGTGATCTGCGCCTGAAGGTCCGTCACCTGCCGCTCAAGTCGTAGTACATCGGCCTGCGACACGTCACCGGTCTCAATCAGCGGCATGCTCATCGCGAGTTCTTTCGTGGCCAGGTCCAGCATTTTTTGCAGCGATGCGGTTTCTTCGCTGATTGATGCGCGCCGCTTTTCCAGCAAGGCCTGCTGGTTATCGCGGAATTGCGGATAGTGCGACAGCTCGGCCGTGAAGGCCGGTTCACCGCCGGACAGTTCGGCGCGCAACCGCGCCACTGTTGCGCGCAATGCCAGCTCGCGCGAACGTGTCTCGGCATACGCGGCACGCAGTTTGTTCGCATCGAGTCTGGCCAGTAGCTGACCCTGATCGACCCGGTCGCCTTCCTTCACCCGCAGTTCTGACAATACGCCGCCATCGCTGGCCTGAATCACCTGCGTGCGGCCGCTGGCGATGATTTGTCCGGTGGCGCGCGTGATCTGGTCAAGCTCGGCCTGCCAGGCCCACAGCAAGAAAGCGAGTAACGCGAACAGGCTGGCCCAAATCGTGTAGTTGGGCGCTTCATGATGTCCTCGCGCCTGAGTGCCAATGAGGCTGAGTCGTGTGCGGGATTTTTTCGGCGAGGGCTTGGCCGCTGCTGTGGCTTTCAACGGATCATTCAACGCGATTCCTCCACCGGCTGAGCAGTATTCGACGTGTTACCGGAAGCTGTGGCTGCGGTGGCCGGCATCGTCAGCCGCGCCAGCACCTCTCTGCGCGGGCCGTCGAGAATCACGCGTCCCTGATCCATCACGATGACCCGGTCCATCAGCCTTAACAGATTGGCCTTGTGCGTAATCACCAGCATCGTCGTCGGATGCGGCAGCGACGCACACACTTGCCGCATCACCGAGCTTTCGAGCTCGCTGTCCATCGCCGCGGTCGGTTCGTCCAGCAGCAGCACACGGGGCTTGGCAATCAGCAGACGGGTGAGTCCTACCAGTTGCCGTTGTCCGCCGGACAGGCCGCGCCCGCCTTCGAAGATGGGCAAGTCCAGTCCCAGTGGATGCGCGGCGATCACACGGTCGAGACCGGTCAGTGCCGCCGCGCGCAGCAAGTCCTCATCCGCCGGCAGCGCGAGACCGAGCGCGAGATTCTCGCGCAGTGTGCCGCGCAACAACCGGACGTCTTGCGGCAGATAGCCAAGCTGCTCGTGCAGAAATTCGGGTGCCAGCAAGGCCATATCAACACCGTCCAGCAAAGCCTTGCCCTCGCCCGGACGATAGAGTCCGGACAACAGCCGGATCAACGTCGACTTACCGGAGCCGACCGGCCCGATGATCGCGATCCGTTCACCGGCGTCGATACTCAGCGTGACCGGCTGCAGTGCCGGCAGATTGCCGTTGAACGAAAAGCCGGCACTGTCGAGTTTCAAGGCACCGGCACAGCTCGACGGAATAACAGCCCGCACACCATCGGTATGCTCGACCGGCAGCGCCATCATGTCGTCCAGACCTTTCAGCGCTTCCTGCGCATGCTGCCATTGCGTGACCAGCGTCGCGATTTGGGTGATCGGCGCTAGCGCGCGATTACTGAGTATCGAGCAGGCAATCAACGCGCCCATCGAGATCTGGCCGGAGCCGACCATCCACGCGCCGGTGCCGATGATGGCGACATAACTGAGTTGTTGCAGCAATTGCGCCAGATGCGCGGAGCTTGTGGACAGAAAGCGTGTGTCAAGCTCGAGCGCTGACGCTGATGCCGTCAGCTGTCGCCAGCGCTCCATCATTTTCCATTCAGCGCCGGCGGCCTTGATGCTCTCGATACCATCAATCACATCGACCAGCAGACCGTTCTTGTTGCGCGCATCTTTCAGCTGCTGCTGTGTGAGTCGGCGTATGCGCCAGTTCAGCCACGCGGATGAGGCCAGCACCAGCGGCAGGAGCAGCAGCGGTATCGTCGCCAGCAGACCGCCAATCACACCGATCACGGCCACGAACAGCAGGCTGAAGGGCAGGTCCGCGATCAGGAAGACCGTGGAAGAGGTCATGAAGTTACGTACCAGCTCGAACTGTCTGACCTGCGCGGCAAAGCTGCCGACTGCGCGCGGCCGCGCTTCCATTCGGATATCCAGCATGCGTCCGAAGAAAACATCGGACAGCACTTCCTCGATCGCCTTGCAGCCGCGATCCACCATCAGCGATCGGACCTGCTTGAGCACGAATTCAAATACGACCGCGATCGCCACACCGACGGTCAGCGCCAGCAGCGTGGCATGCGCCTGCGTCGGTATCACGCGGTCATACACCTGAAGACTATAGAACGATGCGCCCAGTCCGAGCATGCTGACAACGAAGGTCGCTACCAGCGCTTCGATAAAAACCTGCCGGCGTTGCAGGATCGCATAGAGAAACCACTGCCGCGCACTGCGTGTGGTTTCGCGATGATTGTCGTCCCGTGCAGATTCCGCGCTCAGCCGCAGAAAGCTGCCGTCGCGCAGCAAGTCAGCATCGAATACCGAGGTGATGCCGCTGACCTGCTCGCAGCGGAAGGCGCCGCTGCTGGTTTTACCGCGCACCAGCAGCGGCTCGCCGGTGGCATACGGGATCCACAACAGCGGCAGCGACGCGCGTGTGGGCTCATCAATCAGGATGTCGACGTCGCCGGCCGGGAAGGCTGAGCGCCATAATTCGGCGGCGGTATCAACGGGATCCTCATTGATCGCGATACCCATGGCTTCCAGTGCGGTGAGGCTGAAGCGATGGGCAGGCAGCGCGTGTCCGCAATGAATCGCGAGCCGTGACAGCAGCGCCGGCAATGCGATCACGGGCGATACGATGCCGGTGTCGACAGTGTCTGCGGCGGGCATCGTGACTCTGTTCATTCGGCGACCTCATACAGCGGTCGGTAATGACGTGTCGCCAACTGGCCGCTGGCGAGATCCAGCTTCAGCACAGCGGCAAATCCATTCCATTGCGCGTCGGCCAGCGCATATTGCGCCTGCGTTGCATCGCGCCTAGCCAGCAGGACTTCCAGCCAGGTGCGGCGGCCGACCGGGAACTGGCGCAGACAGGATTCATAGACCTGTTGCGTCGAGTCGACTAATGCTTGCAGTACCGTCAACTCGCGGCGCGACGAGTCAGCAATATTCCACAGATGGCGCACGCGGTGGACGATATCGAGTCGCGTTGATTCGCGCGAATGCATCGCACCGCTGCGCTTCGCCTCCGCCTCGCTGATCGATGAAAGCGATGACAATCCGCTGCCGGGTTGGTAGGTAAGGCCGACGATCAGCTGTTCGGACGGATACAAACTGCTACCGCCGAAGGTGCGGTGGTAGCGCAGCGACAGCGCAGGTGACAGGCTGCTACGTGTTGCGGCAATGGCTTCTTCAGCAGCGCGTTCTTCCGCGTTCAGCCGGCTCAGCTCGGGTGCCGCCTCCAGCGCCAGATGCAGCGCCTCATTGAGATCGGAGATCGTCATTCGCAGTGGCTGCGGAACCGGTAGCTCGCCGAAGGGACGGCCGGTCAGCAGCGCGAGCTCGGTGCGTATATTGCGCAGTTGCAGTGTCATTTGCAGTTGCTCGCTTTGCGACTGCTGCAGTCGTGCGCGCACGTTCACACCATCATTACGCGGACTCACGCCATTCTCGACGCGCCGGTCGATCATTGCGGTCAGCGTTTCGAAATCAGCGATGGCTGCCGTCGCGCTGCTTAGCCGGGCCTGCAGCCGCATCGCCTCTGCATAGGCATTGACAGACCGTTCCAGAATTACCTTGCGAGCTTCGGCAACGCTGGCGCGCGCCGCATCGGCACGCGCCTCGGCACCCTGAATATTCGCAGTGATCCGGCCACCGGACCACAAGGGTTGCTCGACCTGTAGTTCCGTCAGCGTATTGCCCAGCGGGCCGCGTGAAGAGGCCATGCTGAGCCCGGGCCAGCGCTGCCAGCGCGCGCCATCGACGCCGTACTCGCTGGCGCCCTGCTCACTGAGTTTCTGCGCGATCGATGGATGAGTCTCGGCAGCACTGCGCAGCGCATCGTCCAGTGTCAGCGCCGGCAGCGATGCGTCAGCGACGACCGGTGACAGGCGTGAAGCGTTCGGATCCGGCAGTGTGCCGGGTCCGATTTCCTGTGCGGCGCAAATCGTGACTGTCCTGGCCAGCGTCGTTATCAGGATGACTGATCGGAGTTTCATGCAAATCCTCCAAGAGCATGAGCATTGGGCCTTACCAGTGAGCGAACTCCCTGCGTGCAGATTGTGCGTTGCCTTGGGTCATGCCGGCGTCAGTGCTTTGCCTTGCCGGGATACCAGTCGAAGTTTCTCGTGCGGAAAGAAAATTCGTCCTGCAGCTAGACGATGCGCAGCGAAGTAACAGCTCATCTGCGCGGCTTGTGGGAAAAAGCGCTCGCTGGCTCGGCGAACCGACTGTAAGGCAGCTTGCGTTCGGAATGCGGAGTAAGTGAAGGAATCGTCTTATCAAAACCACAATTCATGTGTGGCGATGATGCATCATCCCTCTGCACCATTGATTCCGATACGACACACAAGCGTCAGGGAATCGTCCGTCCGACCTAATACGGGAGTGCTTGATGCCAAAAATCGACCCGAAACAATTCAGGCTGCTGACGCGCAGTCCGGCGGGAAAGATTTCAGTGAAGGAAATTACCGCAGGGGCCATGCCCGTCGACAGCGGCTTTGCTTACACCGTGGTTGATGCTGGCAGCGGAAAGTTACCGGCCAAGCTGGCTGCGAAGCGTTCCGGTCAGGACTTGCAGATTTATGTCGATGGCGAGCCGCTGATCCGGCTCGAAGCTTTCTATGCGCCTGTGAATGGCAATACGGCATTTGACGGATCCGGCGAGCTGTTCGCACCACTCGCCGGTAATTACAGTAGTGGCTATGCGTTAGTCACCGGCGATCCGCTCGGCGCCAGTGACAAGGTGATCGTTGGCAAACCCGACCCGGCACCGGAGGGCGACGGGTGGGCATGGACCACCTGGGCGGGTGTGATCGGTCTGGGTGTGCTGGCGGGTGCGGCAGCGGGCGCCGGTGGTTCGTCGGGCGGTGGAACCGGCGGAAACAATGGCGGTGGCAGCGGCGGTAACAACGGCGGTGGGACCGGTGGAAATAATGGTGGCGGCAATACCGGCGGCAGCACCCCGTTACCGCCGCTGAAACTCATTACCACGCGCGCCGGTATCGCTGGTCCGGACGGGCTCGCGCAGGCGACAGTGCAGATTCGATGGGATGCGAATGCGGACGGCCGCATCGATGCCAGTGAAGCCGCATCACCGCTGTCTGTGAATTTGCTGACGGCATCGCCAAGCAGTGGCTACCGCGGTCAGTTCGCTCTGCCCGCGGTGTTAGCTGGTGGTACGTTCAATCCGTCTGACGGCGTGCTGCGATTCACATCGACCGGTGGCACCCGCAGCGTGCTCGGCAGCGAAGTCGCGGTCACCGGATCTGTACAAAGCATGGCGTATCTGACCCATCCGGTCATCGACAGCGATTCGGCATTTCAAGTGGTGCTGAGCCCGTTGACGACGCTGGGATCGAATCTGTTCAGACATCAGCTCACGCTGGGCGTGCCGGCCGGCACCGATCTCGCGCGCGCGTACGCAGAAAGTCTCGGCTTCGTGGCTGATGCGCTGGGCGCCTCCATGTCAGTGCAAGGACTGATGTCGGTCGCTCCGGAGCGCAGTCCGGCCCACCGACTGGTGGCGGAATTGCAGGCGAACGCATTGTTGAATGTTCTGGTGTCGCTGGCCAGCGGTAAAAGCAGCGCGCCAAGTGACGCCGCTGCACTGGCGGTCGCTGAAGCGACTAGCGCCGACATCGCGTATCGCCTTGCGAATTACATCACTCAGCACGGCAGCCTTGATCTGACTGATCCGGCGCAATTGAAATTAGCGATTGCCAGCGTGCTACCCGCATCGCTGGCGGTGGATGAGGTGCTCGCGGATTCGCTGGCGACGATGATGGATGCCTACGCGTGGGCGCTCAAGGGTGAGACAGCGCTATCCCGCATCGCTGACAGTGTGCTGCCGGAGTTCGCACGTATCGTCGCCAGTCTGAATCTGTCGATGAATGCCGGCGGCTTGTCATCGGATGCGCTGCAGTCCGGATTGAAGACGGCGATGGATGATTTACTTGCCGATCTGCGAAGTAAGATGATCGATGCACATACCAGTACCGGTGGTCTGGTGCATGTGATCGTTGATAGTGCAGGCAACCGACTGGATCTGAATTTCGATGGACGTATCGATGATCAGGACAAGGTGGGTAATGACTTTGTGATTGCTGATTTCGGTGCCGGGAAAAACGCCGACCCGGCAGCGAACCGGGTGTTCGTTACTTACCAGACCTTACCTACAGCGGCGCAGTCACAGTTTCTGAAAACCTTCGGCGCCGACGATGCGTCGTCTTTTTTATTCGATACCGGTCATGCCACCAGCCGACTGGATCTGAAATGGTCAGCCGTTGATGCGAATGCCGCATTAAAAAAGCAAGATCTGATGCTGGCCGCGCGCGGCGCGCGTTCAACTGCCTTGCTGAGTATTGGCAAGTTCCCCGCGGTCAGTAGCATCGACGGCGTCACGAGTAGCTTCGGCGCGCTGACGATACTGGCGGCCGGCGACGCGGTCGGCTTCAATGATGCAAGTGGCCTGATCTTCAGCAAGGCTGCGCTGTCGATCGGTCTTGGCGGTAAGGATGCAAATGGCGCGCCCATCGCCGGCAGTATCACCGGACCGGTTCGCGTGCAGGCGGCGGGCTTTGGATCGAGCGCGTCCATGACAGCATTGTCGAACGCAGGGATTGATGCGCTCGATCTTTCAAGTATCGCTACCGGCGGGCAGGCAGATGCCATGCTGTTGATGCAGGCTGCTGCGAATGGCATCCTGAAGGCGAGCCAGGTAACAGCGATCAGTCATGCGAGCTACAGCGCGAGCCATATTCATCTGGGCAGCGTAGATGGTGATATCCGTATCGCCAGCCAAATTTCTGCGCTGGCTGCCGGTGACGGCAGTACATCGCTCATTCAGGTGACGAGCTCCCGGGGCGGGATCGTGTTGAGCTCGACCTCTGGATCAACGACCACCTATGGTGATATCAGCGCCATCGCTACCGGCTCGACGCTGCTCACGCTGGCCACGGATCAGCGCACCACGGCCAGCGTGAGTCTGTCGTCGGGCTCCGGCAGTATTCGGTTGGGATCAATTCGCGTGCTCGCCAGCGGAGCAAACAGCAGCGCCACCATCGTCGCGGAAGCTGCGACTGCGGACATCACGGTGAACGGTTCACTGGCGGTTTCAGCGACCGGCGCAGGTGCGATCGCGGATCTTGAGTTGTCGGGTTATAGCAGCACGGTGACAGGCACCGGCTTGATGATCGGCTCGTCGCTGACAATCGATACGTCAGCTGATGCGTCTGCTTCACTGGTTACGACCAATCTGCAGGCACTGCGTGGTCAAGCGAGCTTGCAGGGTTTCGTCAGTCAGTCGGCTGTGGGTACCCACAGCGTCATTCGCACCACACTGTCGGCGGCGGACAGTCTGACGGTCGGGCAGCAGATTACCGTGGCCTCGGCCGGTGCCCTCAGCAGTGCTGAGTTGAGCCTGAATGCTTCGAGCGTCCTGTCCATCGGCGCCTCAGGCAGCACCACGGAAACCAGCAGCGTGACGCTATCGTCAGCCGGATATAACAGCACGGCCTTGCTGAGCATGACGGGTGATGTGATCGTCGCCGGTGATGTCATCCTTGAGCGCAGTGGTGCAACGGCAGTGTCCCTGCCGAACGAGACGCGTCTGTCGATATCGGGTATCACGAGCATGGTTGACCTCCGCGGCACACTCGAATTGACCAACGATATCAGCGCAGCAAATGGCAGGGTCACTGCGCTAATCGGCGATGGTAACGTCTCCAGCTACACAGCGAAGATCGGCGGCGATCTGTTACTGCAGTCGGCGGGTTATGACAGCCGGGTGGAGTTCAAGACCGGCGCGACCGGCGGACTATCCGATCTGGATATCAGTGGCCAATGGCGTGTGGTGTCGGCCGGTGCCGGTGACGCGGTTGCTCTCGGCTACGGCAGTCTCGCGACGGTCCATCTGTCTGGCGCGGCGCCGAGCTTGCATCTATCCGAGGATCTGCTGGTTGTCGCAGCGTCCGAGTTCTCGCGCGCATTCGTCACGGTAGCGGTCCTGCCGGCGAGCGCACCGGTGTCAGCGTCGGGAAGCATTGACGGCGATCTGCTGATATTGGCGACGGGTTATGCCAGTCAGGCCGGGGCCTCATTCTCCGGTTCATCGACACCGGGCGTGACCGTGCTCGGTAAGGTGATGGTCGAGGCGTATGGCGCAGCCTCCGGTGCCATCTTAAGCGCGGCCGACATGCTCGAGGCTAAAGGCAGTCTGTCCGTGCTTGCCGATAGTGGCATCAATGCGGTTTCAGGCGCGTTCGCATCGCTATCGATCAGCATGGATGCGGACGGGAGCCGGACGGGGACGGTGAATGCAGTCCGGTCGAATGACGTCGCGGTATTGGACGTCAATAATCCTGTGTACGGCGGTAGCTATCATCTCGGGTCGGCCTCCGGCGCCGGAACGGTTTATCTGCAAATCAATCACGCTGCAGCGGAAAACATTCATATCGATTTTCAGCAGCAGGGCGCAGCGAATATTCTGCTGGGATCGCAGGACACCGATTTGTCGGTCGATCAGGCGTTGGCTGGTATCGTCACAATCGACGGCTTCCGCGCAGGAAAAGATGCGCTGATCGTGCCGTGGGCGCCGGCGGGCGGCGGCTTTCAAATGAGCGGCTATCCGTTCTTTTCCGATTTGCCTACGTTTTTGCGCGATGCGATGCGGGATATCGGCTCGGAGCCTTTCCCGCGCAGTGATGCGGCAGCATATCGCTCTGCCTATTCCTACGATGAAGACGTCACCTATATCGCTTACGACTTGGATGGTGTCGGACTGACCGGTGTAGTGAGACTATCAGGTAACCATTACCTGTTTTCTTTCAGCGACCCGGTCACATTGCCGGTGGCGACCGGCATCACCACATCGGTCATCAATCCATCGCTACGTACGACCGCGCATTCGGCTTCCGTGGCGCTCGCGTCGGGTGACATCAGCAAGGCAACGCTCGTGCTCAGCGCTGCGGAGGCCGAGAAACAGACGCTGACACTAAAAACTGATGATGGCAGTGTGACTTTGCAAAGCCTGTCAGCGACCGCGCAAGCCTATCTCAGCCAGGCTATAGTTGAGCTCACGCCCGGCAGCGGCAGTACGGTTCCGGTGCCCGAGCTGAGCGTGACCGGAGACATTCAGCTGGCTGCCGACGGACGATTGGCGTATGTCGAACTGAGCTCGATGCAGACCTCCGGTCGTATGACCTTCAGCGGTGTGCTGAATGCGGTGGCAAGCAGTGACACCTCGCTGATCAAGACGAAGCTATCCGGAGGCGGGAATCTGAATTTTGCGCAGCGTATTCAGCTTCATGCGGCGGGAGCCTACTCGGCAGTGGACTTCATCTCCGAGCAGCCGACGATCGATATCGTACGCACTTATCAAAAAGGCGTCTCACTGCTGGCGACGGGCTTTCAGTCCAGGGTGAAGTTTTCGCAGAATGATGGCAATGATAGTCACACGAATTTCAATGATCTGGTGACTGTCCATGCATCCGGTGCTGAGTCATCAGCCACGATGACTTTCGACTACCTGCCGGGTGATCTGGTGATGGCAGGTGACCTGCAGCTGATTGCGTCAGGTGATCAGGCGGAGGCCGGGGTCACGATCACCAAAGATTATCTGATTGCTCTGGACCTCAGCCCTGTGATTCGTGTCGGCGCTGATGTCAGCATTCAGGCGCTCGGACAAACATCGACCGCGAACCTGAGCATCGTATCCACCAGTAATCCGCAACTGGAAATCGGCGGAGATCTGACGGTTGAAGCGGTCGGCGATAGTGCCAGCGCAAATTTCAGCGCTACGCTGACGGACGGTCTGTTCAGCGCGGGCCGACTGGTAGCCAGGGCCACCGGCACTGGTGCCAGCGCGGGAATTGATGTCACGCAGGGAGGATTCGTTTTTCAGGGCAGCGCTGTGGCAAAGCGCATCGGTGGTGGCAATGTCAGTGCTGATGGTGATGTGATCGCGAGTGTCGGTGCGATGAATGCCAAGTCTTCGGTGGCATTGCGAACGTTCAATGGCGATATCACGGTGACCGGCAACGTCAGTGCGAGCGCACAATTCGGGAATGCGGGCGCGTCAGATCCTGATGCGAAGATCAGTCTGGGTGCCGGCGCTGGTCGGCTGACTGCGGGAGACAGCGGCGATATCCTCGATTACGGAACGATCAGCGGCTATGGTGCTGTCACGATCTCTGGAAGCGTGTCTGCGATCAGCAATGGCGTGGCGGCAAGCTCCGATGTTGCGCTATTCTCGGTCAGCAAAGCATTGACGATCGGCGCCGGCATTCAGCTGATCGCGACAGGAACGAGTGGTATCGCCAGTGGCTCGCTGCGCGCGTTTGACGGTCCTGATGCGAACACGCCGACCACGATACAGACGGCCGACATCCGGGTGACCGGTGCGGTGCAACTTGACGCTAGTGGCACTGCTTCCGGCGCGCAGCTGTCAGCGGTGGCCAATCTTGGCGCAGTCAGCCTGTCCGGCACGTCAACACTGATCGCATCCGGCGTAAATGCCAATGCTGATTTATCGGTGAGCAGTCTGTACGCGAGCATTACCGCCAGCGGTGACTTGCAAGCTTCCGCGACGGCCACAGGTAGCCGTAGTCATATTCAATTCACCGCCGGCGAACTTCATCAGACGACGCAGCCAGGTACACCGTCTGTCACCATTGACGGCGGCCTGCACCTGCTGGCCAGTGGTACCGACAGCGAGTCGAGTATCGAGCTCGAAGCTTTATCGGGCAAGATCAGCATCGCGCAGAACATTACCGTTGGTGCGCTGGGCGAGGGCAGCAGCGCTGATCTGAGCATTCATCAGGGAGCGGGCACGCAGGTGACGGTGGCCGGCACTATCCTGATGATGGCTGACAGCAGCGCCGGCAATGCGGCCGGCGCGTTGGCAGAAGCCGATCTGACACTAGGCAAGCTCGGTGCAGCACCGATTGATCTGTTCCTGAACGCGATTCAGCAGGACGATTCGGTATCGGCCACGCTCAGGCTGCATACCGACGGCGGTCGGGCAAAGCTGGGTGGCGATGGTGAATCCGGTCTGACGACGCTGACTCTTGGTGAGACGGGATCGACAGCGAACCAGTTGCTGGATCAGATCGATATCTCTTTCACCGATACCTCTGGCAAAGCCGTCCTGAATTTTGCTGCCGATCAGGATAGCGTGACCGGGTCGAGCATCCAGCAGGTGCTGGTCACGGGTTTCCGAATCGGTGACGATGAGTTGAACTTCGGCGGATTATCGCTGGTCAGCACGTCCGCAAAAACGCTGGAAAGTTTCATCAGCAATGCGCTGAGTAATTTCAACACGACCACGAGCAGCGGTACCACGACCGCGACGCCCGTTGCTGAAGTCTTCATCGGCGGGAATGACACCGCGACTTATCTTGCGTATGACCATGATGGTACGGGCATCTCGGCAATCATCGTGCTCGACGGTGTGTCGGCATCGGCTTACAAGACGGCGAATGGGCTGGCGTGATCGGCCGCTGAGTTGATGGTGAACCTGGAAATCACCTGTCTTTTTGAAAACCCCGGGCGAGAAATTTGTAATCAGTGGATTTGCTCTACACTGGTGGTGGAAGATTCATTCACTAAACCGATGCGTCGCGTCGCGCCTGCCTTCACATGCGCTGCGAATACCGTTTGCAGTGATGTACCCGGAGAGTCGCTCACCAAATTTTGCGGCTTTGGTGAAGGCGGTGCCAAGATGGCAATGTCCTGAAAGCCGATTCAGATGTACACCGGCGTTTGAAAAAACAGAGCCCCATGAAACCAACCCGACCTAATTTCCTGATGACGCTGGCTGCCGGCAGTTCGCTGTCAGCTACCCCCACCTGCTGCCCGGCCAGAAAGGGCTGACGATGTCAGACTCGGCCATCACGACTTTCCCGACTGCAGATTCAGTGTCTGGCGCACTGTGGCTTCCCGGCGACCAACTGCCCGCCCCTGTGTTTGCTGATCTGCGAACTGACCATGCCGGCGAAGTCGGCGCGGTGTGCATCTACCGGGGAATACTGTGCTTCGCGCGAGACGACGCGCTGCGCGCCTTTGCACAGCATCACCTGGTCACCGAGCAGGGTCATCTGCGTCAGATCGAGGCCTGGTTACCCGCGACCCACTACAGCCGCCTGCTGCCCGTGTGGCGATTGGCCGGGTTTCTTACCGGCGCACTGCCGGCGCTATTCGGCCCCAGAGTGGTGTACGCCACGATTGAGGCCGTCGAAACCTTTGTTGACCAGCACTATGAAGAGCAGGTGAGTGCGTTGGCCTCACAACCCGAGCTGAACGAGCTACGTCAGACCCTGCTGAATTGTCAGGCGGATGAAGTCGCGCACCGGGATGAAGCTGCCGCTGCACGTGGCCCCGCGAAGCCCGGCGCCGCACTGCGCGCCTGGTGCGCACTCGTTGGTGCCGGTTCGCGCAGCGCGGTTGGCTTGTGCCGCTACATTTGACCGACCACCAGATGACAACCCGCATGACTGAAACCAAGCAGACCGATCCCAAGAAGACAGATCCTGCACTGACCGTTTTATATGACGGCGCATGCCCGCTGTGCCGACGCGAGATTGGCGTCTACCGCGACCTTCGACCACTGTCGCCAGAGGCGACTATCTGTTTTGCTGATGTCAGTAACGCGGCGGTAGCGCTGCCGCCCGGCACCACCAGAGAACAATTGCTGGCGCGTTTCCATGTGCAAGGTCCTGATGGCAAGCTCCTCAGCGGCGCCGAGGCTTTTCTGGCCTTGTGGGCAGCGCTGCCCGGCTGGCGCTGGCTAGCCTTCGCGGGCCGCCTGCCAGGGGCTACCTGGGTGATGGAACGAATGTACAGATTTTTTCTGCGCTGGCGGCCCATGCTGCAGCGCTGGGCCGCACGCTTTGACTAAGAGCCTATCTCTTTAGGCCGCTTGCAGCGTTGGCAGACCCTTGCCGTACATCTGGTCTGTCTGCGGTACTGCCGCCTTGCTATCGACCTAACGAGACAGACTCTAAGCGCCTGTCTCCTCAGGCTGCCAGCGAAGCTGCCTCAGACACCTTAGCACCGGGAAAATGAAAGACGTCTTGCAGACACCGCAGGAAATTCGTCAGCAAATATGGAAGGAGCTGGGGCGAGCCACTCAGGATCGCCACCATGCTTGGCGAACGCCCGTCCTGGCCACTGCTGCGGACGATGGACTGGTGAACGCGCGCACCGTTGTGCTCCGCGGCGTGGACGCGACCAGCGCCAGCCTTGACATCTTTACCGACGAGAGAAGCCCTAAAGTATCAGAGATACGCACACAGCAAGCCGCCTTATTCGTTTTCTGGAGCAGTCGTTTGCGATGGCAGCTTCGCGTACGCGTCAACATGTCAGTACAAACGACCGGCCCTGATGTCGAAGCGCTGTGGCAGCGCGTCAGTCAGACCGCCGGAGCCAGTGATTACCTGGGGCAGGTGGCACCAGGGGCCGCCTGGTGTGAGCCGGTAAAAGTATCAGAAGGCTCATCTCAACACAGCCACTTTGCTGTACTACGCGCACAGGTCACGGAAATGGACTGGCTCGAGCTGGGACGTAGCGGACATCGGCGTGCAAGAATACTCACTGACACATGGGAATGGCTGACACCCTGATGCCCTTGGCCGTGCTTCCATTGAGTGATTTACCAGCCTAATCGTGCGATGAATAACGCTAAAAGTGTGATGCCGGCAAAGATTGCAATAAAAATCGCTCCCAATACCAGATAAGTTTTTGCCGTATTTTTTTTTGCTTGAGTAGCGCGATTTTCAATCATTGGGATGTCTGGTGAGTTCGATTTGAATCCGGAAAACCGGTGACCGGATTTTATCTGTAGGATAGCAAAGCTTTCAATGCTTGTAATGTGAAATAAGCCCTAGGGGTGACCTGTATTTTTCCTGATGTAGATATTTTGGAGAGTGATGTGGAAGACGAACGTTGTTGCGGTAGTGGCACCTGCATCATTGATGCCGAGGGCGCCTGCTGGTGCGGGCAGCGCTGGGATGGCGCTCGTATGTGTTTTCCTGAGCAAGGCGACCATAAAGCGGAGGATACCCCTGTGAAAGACGCTGGATCCTAGAGACCTGACCGATTTTTTCGAGCTGCTTGAACTCGTGATAATTCGGCTAAAAACTTCGGAAGCACAAAGTATTGCGGGCGAAAAAACAAGAGAAAACGGTCGGTTTTTTAACGACTGGTGGTGGGTGTGGAGCGGATTTCAAATGCGTGCATATAGAGGCCTACTAGTACTCATGGAAAGTCAGCAGATGTATGCGGAATGCCACCACAATTATCCTTGCCTCGCTGCTGCCCGCAACTCTCCGGTGAATTCCGATCCTTACTCGTAGATCAATTTATGGCTGTATTTCGCCTGGAAGCAGGTGATCCTGTTGTGGCTAAATTTCCCGACCGCTGTGTATTCCACAAAGTTGGAGGTATTCATAGATCCTGTCATAAATCTGAGGAGGTTTTGTCGGATCAGATGAATCACCAGGTGGGATGAATATCACCATGCCTTGTCGAGCACGTGTAAGCAATACCCTATAGGCATTCTTTAGATAAAGCTGGCGATCAGCGGCGTTCATTCGCTGCCATTTTGTCCCCCGAAAGCTGAAGTGCTCCCACTGATCGTTAACACGACGAAAGTCGGCATCCCAGCCAACACAAACCCAATCCAGTTCAAGACCTTGGATATCAAATTCGCTTGCTGCTTCCTCTAGGTAATATGACGAGCGGACATCCGTCTTATCATTCAAAAACCAAACCGGTGCATCGACTTTTGACTTTATCCAGATCCCATCTGGTCGCAGTCGATTTGCGCCAGATGAGGCAATGAGGCCATAGCGCTCACTGCCACGAGCTTTGGACTTTAACCAAGAACGTGCCTCGGCTAAACTGCGCGTCAATTGAATCGGGTACTTGTCCGCTATTGCCAGATAGGTCAAACGAGCCTGATCTGGCTTGTTATCAACTACAAATCCAACAAAATCGGATAACGCCTCGGCGCGGAATGACCGAATTGAAACACTCAGGTGCAAAGCCTCATCCCATGAAGCTGAAGTCTTGGCTAACTCCTTGGCCAAACCAGCATCCCAGATGTAGTCGCGATCGTCGAGACGACTCGAAATGTGAACATCCCAGTTAGGATGCCGATCGCGCGCCACGGTAATCCATTCGGAGAGACCAGCCTCGCCGGTGTTGATCTCTTGTCCGCCTCCGATAAGGCAAATCACGACACACCAGTCTTTATGGCGGTTCATCGCATCAAGCAGAAAGGCAGGTTCAGACATATCGAAGGTGGTGATTCCTCGTTTTTGTTGCATGAACTTGCTAGCCATGTCGCGATTCCAGGCCCGTTGAGCCTCATCGAAAATGACTACTTTCTCTACCGGCGGGTTTGTATTTTCCAGAGCATCGTCACGGAAATGGTGGATGTTTTGCACGAAGGTTGAGACTTCTCTATACGCATGGCTTCGTGGGATACCTTCGCGCTCGGCTTTGTCCCGAGCTAGTGCTTCGCGGAGTACATCCACCAATGGGCCATTACCAGACAGGAAGACCGCATGTTCATCAGAATGTCGCTCGGCACGTGATGTCGCAATATTTAGACCTGCAAGCGTTTTTCCAGCACCAGGAACGCCGGTAATAAAGCAAATGACTTTGCGATTGACAGACTTGGCATGCTCGATGATTTGATCCACGCGCGCCGCCGTCAGACCAAGGTTATTTGCTCCAGCCTCTGATCGAGTAATTTCTTTGACATCATGCTGCCGATATAAAGCCAAAGCAGCTTCTACGATGGTTGGTGTCGGTTGGTAGCCTGATTGTGACCAGGAGATCGCATCAATAGGTAATGCTCCACATTGCGTTACCGCCACCTCAATCGCATCGGGTAATTCTTCGGGTGAGATACACAGAGGTTCGGCAACTTGATCTGCAGCCCATTTTATTGCGGGCACGGACTGAAGTGGCGCTGTTGTAGGAATCAGAATTGGAACGATCGGAGCATTGTGACTGCCGCGGTGGAAATTCTTGAGGTCTAGCGCGTAGTCATGGGCCTGTTCAATCGCGTAGCTATCAAAACTGTGCGAACCAACTTTGAATTCAATGACAAATACTATGCCTCCAGTAAGGAGAATAACATCAGCCCTTTTTCCCATCCTAGGGATCGAAAATTCGAAGTAGATCCAGCCTCTGAGGGTCGGAGGAAGAAGACGCTGCAGGATTCGAAGCTGGCCTTGCCAGGCGTGCTTTTGTTGATGCTCCAAAGCGAAGCCATGTTGCATAGACAGTACGCCGAGAATCGCATCTTCATCGGCAGCGAGGAAATCCTGGAGGTTGCTTTCATAATAGGAAATACGAGACATACAGAGAATATACAGGCTGTGGCATGTAAAAAACTTTACGGCAGGCTATAGACGTCGGCTTTCAATATAGGATTCAGTCTCCACTGGTCGAGGGTGGTCGCCAGCTATTACACCTCGGCAGCCCCTTCGTGCTGAGCAGCCAACACGTAGAGCGCCACTGCTGAGCACAACGTCGACTTGGCATTACCCCGGCAACTATAGATTGTGCGTATTGCTGCGATGTGGCGACATAGAAAGAATTTGCCATTGTGAAAATTTTTAGACTATTCCTGTTTGACGTTATTAACGCCGTTCGCTAATATCAGGCATGCCGATCCAATCCTTCCGATGTGCCGATACCGAAGCCCTTTACCGCGGTGAACGTGTCGTTCGTTGGGTCAACATTGAGCGGGCAGCACTGCGCAAGCTCACGCAACTCGCGGTGTCGCCGCGTTTGGAAGATCTTCGGGTTCCTCCCGGCAATCGTCTAGAGTTGTTGCGGGGAGACCGGGCAGGGCAGTACAGCATCCGCATTAACGATCAGTGGCGGGTTTGTTTCGTGTGGGCTGACGATGGTGCCCACGATGTGGAAATCATCGATTACCACTAAAGGAGTTTGATCATGA